>Ga0209692_10001074_pt1 | contig 42104 bp, 58 predicted proteins | sample tdDd472_FD_187129 | JGI IMG/M metagenome (GOLD analysis project Ga0209692, IMG submission 187129) | Marine sediment microbial communities from the Atlantic coast under amendment with organic carbon and nitrate - tdDd47.2 (SPAdes)... | ecosystem: Environmental > Aquatic > Marine > Coastal >...
TGGTGTTGGGTAGAACAAAGTGCTACTTGCTGATAAATCCGCATCACCTGCATCGACGTGCTGTTGATTAAACATATGACCGTACTTAGCAAAATAGGCCGCATAATTTGACTGAGAAATAGCATTGTCAAAAGCTTCCTGTTTATATCCAGCGGCTAATAGTTGAGGATCACCGGAAGTAGGTCGTGTTTCTTTATGCCCAAGATCTGCAACGGCTATTCCGGTTGCAAGATCATCTATTTGAGCCTGTAACCTGTTTGGATCTGTCTCGTCTGAAACGTCGCCATATAAATCAAGAGTGCTTACAGGTATGTAAAGATCTACACCTTGGTAAGTGACATTGGTTATTGAGATCCCGTTCACAATACTTACATTTGTTTTTGAAGAAGCTCCAGTATTTTCTCTGGTGAAGTCAAAGTCAGTTGATTCCACAAGTTGAGTTCCTGTGGCTCCGGAACCAGTCCATATCTGAACAGTGTCCTTATCCATATTTCTTTCTTCAAAATCCATTACTGGATTGTCATTTTCGTCTACAACATTGAAGACGATCTCTTCAGAGTTCTGTACTGCTACAGTTCTAAGGTTTACAATTTGTTTTACTCTACTGCCCATAATTATCCCCTCCATAAGCTTGATTACTAGTTACGTATATTATTATCTTATCTGCCTTCAATTCAACATATTCTCCCCATGTTCCGTTGGGGTTTTTAAACCTCAAACGAGTTCCATCCCATTCATGTTCTGGAGGTGCTCCTGGCGCTCCTTGAAGTGTTTCTACTTCTGATAATCCTGCTGAGAACATATGATTTAGTTGCACTATTTGAGACTTCACATAGCAAACAACATCGCCTGAGATCTCAAAATAAACATCATCATCCCCCACAGTTCTTTGCATCCTTGTTGATGGTCTATACCCCTCAGGAAGTGTAAATATAGTGCCATTATTAGAATTATCTTCTTTGGGAATCCCCTCCACTTTAACAATACCGTCAGCACCTTTCATAAATCTTAATTTTTCTGTCGTATTATAGTTACACCAATTACCCTTAAATACTGGCTCCCCAGGCTCTCCGACATAATGCCATTCTATGTCATAACTCATAATTATCCACCATAGTTATCGTCTCCTATATTTGCCGCTCCATAATCTGATGAGCCAGCTGTGGGGTTAAGTTCAAGATGCTTAACTATTGACACTGTTTCATTCACATCTAAGTTGAAATCTGTAGTTCCAAGTGAGAAAGTAAATGTTTCTCCATTTTCTCCAATCAGTTCAATTTCAATGTTCATCTGTTCTTCTAAGAACAAATAAAACCTAAACAAGTTAGGACCAAATATTGGAGTTGGAAGATTTAGTTGTATGTACTCATTCAATGATCCAACATCAGTAGTACACTTTATTGATCGTCTTCCAGTTAATACTTGTTCGGTTGAAAGTTCTACTGATGTATCATCAACATTGCTTAAGTCCCAGTTGTCAAAGTCATCACATTCTGACATTAGCTGCCAGTACTCATCAAATCTGTCTGTCAGTTTGTAGAAGGAAAATGGAAAATCTATTCCTTCTAAATCATCAATCCCCACTCTAGTTTTAGGGTCTTTGAAACGTTGAAGAACTGCGTTACCAAACTTGTTAATGGTAGTTGTATCCATAAAGTCTGGGAATGTGATTTTCTTATCTCTTATACCATACTTACCTTGACTGTCAGTATCATTTAAAGTAGTGATGTACTCAGTCTCTTTACTGTCTGCGGATGAAGTTCTCCATAATAAAACTCTGTTTATTATTTTGCTATCATCATCTTCTACAGTTGGATTCTGATAGTTAAAGCCTTCAAATATTCCACGGTCTGCTTCTTGAGGAATCTCAGCAAAATTGATTGTTCTTTCGTTATCAATAAACCATCTGTACTGAGCAGTCTCCCAGTCCTCATTTGCTATCTGGTTGATAGTCTGAATAACTTCAAAAAGACTCTTATCTTCAAACCTTAAATCAGTAACTGTAGTTGCTGGAAGATCAATTTTTCCAGCATCATAAAATATGTCTACCTGGTTAAACTCAGGCTCAAGGTCTTCAATAATCTCACTTAATGTGACACTGTTGTATGTCTTAGTAACAGTTAATAACTTTAACTTGTGCATGAAGCCAAGACACTTCACTTCAAGTTCTGGGTTATCACTTTGAGGCTGAGGAACTGTGTCTGAGTAACCGGTTGCAAATAGCTCAGCATCTTTGTATACTTCAATGATCAAGCCTGGAAACACGGGAATATTTGTTCTCCTGTCTACAGAGAAAACAATTGTGTTTACGCCACCATTTTTGAGTTGTTCAACTGTACATTTTAGTATTTCTCCAGTGTCATCAGTATTTCTTAGGTACTGAATCAGTTGACCTGTTAAAGAAACAAGCTTAACTGACGTACTAGCAACAGGAGAATAATCTTCTGGGTTCATACATAATACCTTTCATAAAACTCAATATCCACATCAGCATCCACAGGAATATCAATCACTAAAGTGTTATCTCCAATCTGAAAAGGAAAATAACCTGTTCTGTCAGTTATATTCTGTGTCCTATCAAATCCACCGATTGTTAAAGTTCCAAGTGCACAGTCAATAAGTAACTCGGTTAAAGTCGGTGTTCCTAGCGTATCGTCAACAAGTTGTAAACCTTCCTTTGTCTCATCAATATAGATATCTAACTGATCAGCAGGATTTGGAACATCAAAAACAAAACTAGGATAAGTAACCAGGTTACCACTATTAGTTATGGGTATATTGTTTATGCCTGTAGTTAAAGCGTGAGAAGATGTTACAGGATTAACAGCGGTCCAGTAAGCATTAAGCATTTTAATCTTAACTCTGAATGAGCCTGATCTTTTAAAAGCACCATTATCATAAGGAATCTCAAGATTCATCAAAGCAATGTCGGTTTCTTTCTGGTTTGTTTTATCTCTTAATTTAACAGCTCCTCTCCATTTCTGAATGATATTGTTAAAATAAGAATCGAATGTATCATCTTCAGTGAAAACAAAATCCTGAACAAATATCATTTCTCTTGACATAAGTCTTGAGTTTCCAACTAATGTGGCTCCAGACAAGAATGTTTTTTCAACAATCTTTTGTTCAAAGCCAATCATCTCAGACCCAGCTTTTAAACTGCCCCTTGAGATTGCTGGAACTAAAACACCGTTTAAGCTCTCAGCGACATCGTTTTCGTCGTATATTTCATATTCTATCATGATGCTATCCTTGTTTTCTGAGCGATCATTCTGGAAACTTCTTCAGCTACCAGTTCTATATCCATATCGTCATTTATCTGAGTATCATAAAAGTTAATAGTCATACCAGCACCTGCTCCAGAGGCTGAAGCAATCTGTCTAGAAATATCATTAGGAATAACTTGTGAGCCATCAGGTAAAGATACAATCTCACCACCTGCTTCATTCACCTGTACAAGACCACCAGCCATACCTCCAGCTCTTTTCTGGGGTACGAACTTCTGTTGACCAATTAAAGCAGTCTGAGCTGTTGCCATACCAGTAGTTAGTCCAGTCATAGTACCAGCAAAGATGGGTCCAGCAATAGGACCAAGTGCAGCACCAGCTTTCCACCAACCCGCAATTGAACTGGCAGCAGACATCCACACATTAGCAATGTCCAATGCTTTCTGATTCTTAAACTGTTTCTTAGCAAGGGCGTTACTCTCAGCTAATGCTTTCTCATCAAGCGCTTTTTTCTCTTCATCAAACTGTTCTTGAGTTATTAGACCATCATCAAATCTCTGTTGCAATATGTCCATTTCAGCCTGCTGAGCTAGTTCTAATTCAGCCTGCTCATTCTGAAAATGTAAAGAACTTAAACTTGCCCATGAGTCTAGCCCAAAACCTATTACATCCATTCCTGTTTGAAACAATGTTCCAAGTGATATTGTAACTTCTTGGAAGGCATCATTCCACAATTCTTTTATAGTCTGTACAGTTGTCTTTGTACTCTCAACCGTTTCATCATTACCCTGGTCAATTCCATCCACTAACAGCTGGTTATTACTCAGCATATCACCAATGAAAGCTTCCTGTCCTGTAACCATTTCTCCCCAGTTGTTTCTAACTCCATCAGATACTGATTGGAAAGATGTCTTAAAAGAAGACTCAATAACCTTTGAACCTTCAACAGCAGACTGAGAAAAGCCTTTAACTTCATCTACAATTGTCTGACCAATTGCTGCGAAGTTGTCTACGACACCAGTACCAAGATCTTTAAAAGCATCACCTGCGGCTGAAGCCTGTTCTTTAACTTCATCCCACGTCTTATCACCTTTCAAGAAATCAAAGAAAGAACCAATAGTCCCACCAGTCTCTTTTATTGCAATAATAAGATTACCAATATTATCTATTAGACCAGATATCGACACTCCCATGATTCTCCATATTGAAGTGACACCAGCAGACACGGTTCCTAGTATGTCAAATAAAGCAGTGCTTTCTCCAACAGGTCCCATTATCTCTATCATCAAGTCTTTGACCTGTGTAAAAGTAGTGAGGAATATATCTTTCATAACATCAACAACTGGATCTATAAATGCTTTCAATAATTCAAAAGCACCTGATAAACTCCCAAGAATATTTGCAACTATTTCCATTCCAGAAGCGGAGGTTAAAAATGTTAACATTCCCTGAGCAGCTGTCACAGCACCCTGAGCTAAATCCTGTTTAAAGAAGTTAGCAATATTGCCTACTACAATTTGGACCTTTTCCATGGCACTTTCAAGAGTGTCATAAACAGAAATCTGTTCAGCAAAAGCCTCATCTGTTGCTCCAGCTGAGTTTTCCATTTCTTCGAGTATGTTAGCAAACTCTTTACCACCTTCACCAGTTAAAGCAAGTGTACCACGTACAGCCTCAATTGAAGGTAATAGTTTTGAGAGTTCATCTTTTGATCCACCTGAAGCATTCTCCAAAAATGCTAAAGCACCAGATAAGCCTTCAGTCTCTAACAGAGCTGAACCTGAGGCAATACCTTGTTCTTCCATCGCAGCTTTCATGTCAGCAGATGGTTTCAAGAATGAGTTTACAATTGCATTTAACTGGGTAGTCGACTCAGAAGCGTTTACACCCTGCTTAGTCATTGCTGCCATTCCTGATCCGAGTTCTTCGAGTGGGATGTTTAATGATGAGAATAAGGGAATTGATTTACCAATGGTAGATGCCAATTGTTCACCGTTGATTTTTCCCTGTTTGATAGTTGTAAAGAATATGTCTGAAGCTTCAGCAGTGCTCATATTTTCTTTACCGTAAGCGTTCTGAGCGGTCGTCAGTACATCAACTGCAGTAGCTGTGTCTGTAACTGCCGCTTTAGCGAACTTAGCGGAATCTACCGTCACTGCCATTGCTTCATCCATATCAGCAGCACCGGCTGAGAATGACTGATACATAGCATCTGTTAACTCAATAGTACTGCCAAGAGCCGGATCTAGCATCAATAAACTCTTTGCCATCTCCTGACTATTGACTATTGCTTCATCAGTTAAAGTGTTTACATTCCTTAAAGAGACCTGCCAATCTTCAGCTTTTTCTGCTGCTTTGTCAAGAGCAACTGCGGCTACACCAACTGCAGCTGTGAGGACGCCTAAGCTCTTCCCCATGACTCCAATTCCTTTAGTCCATTTCTTTGTCTGGACACCAGCTGTTGCTACTATTGCTCCTGCATTAAAAGACATTAGTCACTCCCTTTAAGTCTACTAAAAATCGTAGGTTCTTTTCCCCGGTTTTTAATACGGTCAAAGATATTATCTTTTTTCTTTTTGACATCTTTGACACTTTCCCTGATATGGTCTTTCTGATCATTTACCCATTTCTTGTAAAACTGAAGACCCTTCTTACCACCCTTAGTAGATATAATAGCCATTCTTACTGTATCAACTAATTGAAGCTTCTTTACAGTGTCAAGCCTAAACTTTATTTTTGAATACTTATCAATAAAGTAATCTATCTCATTATACTCTAGTAGCTCAAGAGCATCTCCTGGCGGTATACCGTATGAACACAGAGACAGTACCGCATCTAACTCTGCTCTTCTTTTTTTATTCCCATAAGTCCATTGGCAACGTCTTCACGGATATTTGCCACTTGACCGGGGGTAAAGTTTTTTCTAACCCAGTTGTAGTCAAAATCTTTATATACCCATCCCAGGAACTTCATATTAGCAAGGAATATTTTATCCTGTTCTTTTACTTCTAATTTTTTCTGTTCTTCAACATACTCATTTCCCTTTTTAATTACTGACTCTGCAAAGTCCACTGAAGGTCTTTCTCTGGGGATGAATATCTTCGTCTCTTTCTTGCCTTCTTCGTCGGGCAGACCCGTTAGTTCAAGGTTAATCTCAATAATATCAGCTGTAAACTTCATACATACTCCTCAATATGAAGAGGGAAACATAAGCTTCCCTCTTTTAAAAAATGTTTAAACCAACGGGTTAGTAACTGGGTAGTTACTTAGGTCTTCGTTAGCATTGGTGTCACCGTCCTCAAACGTTCCAGCACTGTAGGACACTTCAACTGAGTTACCTGCAGCAAAAGTTGTGGCTGGCATAGTTAAAGTAATCACATTCGTGGCATAGCCAACAGACGTCGGCGCAACAAAGTTACCTTCAACTTTAACACTGAATCTATCGATCTGAGTTGGTCCAGCAATGGCTGTTGCATTCTCACTTAACGTGATAGTCATCTCTGTTGCCAGAGTAACTTCTGCAGCAGTTGCATAAGGTGCTTCTAAGTCAGGCCATGTGGCAGCAGGAAGATCTTCTACAGAAGGATCTCCGTAGTAACCAAATACAGACTTATTAGCATATTTTGTTGACTCGGCATCAGTGATCTGACGAGGTTTAAGCATAAGCTCAAACGGTAAGTTTCTCTGTGAGTCAGCTCCCCAGTTAATAAGGGCAGCGTTGATTAAGAAAATACCTTTGTAAAAATACATAGTATCTTCGACAGCTTCAGACGGATTCTGATTTTCAACAGAAGCAATCTTCACTGTATCGGCAACTGTGTCAAGAAGACTTGTGTACAAGTCAGCTTTAAACGTACCGGAGTCAGCACCTTCTGATCCATTTGAATCAAAAAGATAAGGACAAATGATCTTGAGAAGTTCAGTTTTAATCTCACCGAACGAGCCCGAAATCATCCAATTAGCACCAGTGACTGTGTGGTCTAAAGCCTTCGTTCCAGTCTGCTGGTAGATGATGTCTTTAATGTCAAGATCAGGACTGAGCTCGGCATCATCGACAGTTTTTCCAAGGTCGTAACCTTTGTAACCGATCTGAACTACACCTATTGGCCCTTTTACAAGACCTGATCCCCAGTCGGTTAATGCTTTTCCAAAACCCATTTACTCCTCCTTGGTAGTAATCTGGTAATTAACGGACCACATGTGCAATCCATTGTTGTCAGTCCCGAGATACCCGGGAATCTGTAATGGCAAGATACTGCTAGCAATAACAGCGGGATAAGTAGTTCCCTTGACTGTTATTTCTGGTAATACAATATCGAACCTATTCTTAAGAAGAGAATGAACCTCTTCAATAAGTTCTTTTGACGTGACAGAGTCATTGGCCTTAGAAACAAATTGTACAGTATTGTCTACCTTCAACCCTCTTGACCTGTCATCTCCACCCGAGCCGTTTAACACAACTCTGTCTCCAGTACTTTCTGGATTCTCACCATTAGTTACTGGAACAATTGATGAGTTATTACTAACATATTTAGAAAGGTTATATGTCATTATGTCCCAAGCTCCTTTTTAACTGTTTTAGCAGTCATTTCCATAAGTGCATCGCGATCAGCCCTTATATGTTTTTCAAGCCATTTATTACCAGCATCGCCATCCCTCTCAGAATGTTCTCCAGGCTGATAATCAGTTTCATGCATATTAGTTGCATATTCAGCATTCCATCCCCAGGTCAAAGTAAATGGCTTTTCACTATGTGACCTGTTTGCTTCTCTGTTGTCTTCCTGTTCATATGCTCCTAGCAATTTATTACCTAGGAACACTGAACTTGAACCTCTTAAAAATCCCCATTTTATTGGTGGTTTTCTCGATTCTCTTGAGCTTCCATTGTTTGCCCAGTCTAGGAATGTGAGACCCGCAATTGCCATAGCCTTTTCAAAAGCAGCAGGAGACTTACGAGCTAACTTCTTGATGTTTCTTTCAACTTCTTTAAAGTTCGTTCCTAGCTTAAACACTGTAAATATACACCTCAATATGATGTGGTTTATATCTCCCTAAAATGAAGACTTCATCCACATTAGCATAATCTTCTGTAACAGTCTTTCCTCTACGTTTAGTAGTTCTGATCCTGTCACCTTTGTTGATAGAAGTACTTGGGGGAAGAATGTATAGTCTTTTGTAAGCAACATTACTTCCAGTATTACTTTTCTTAACTGTGTCTTCAGTCTCTTCTCTACACTTCGTATTGACTGCAGTCCCGAGTGTCTCATTTCCAAATTGACTGTCCCGAGTAATCGGTAATATATCACATCTGTCAGTATACATCTTACTCCCTCTCATCAACTGGAATAAATGATTTAGGTCCAGGAGGTGTTTTTGATTTTCCCTTACTAAATGCTTCCCATTTATCAAGTCCTCCATCAGCCTCAAGTCCCTCTACAAATACGGGGAACATCAAGTGTAAACAATTAACATGGAAAGGACTCATTGTTTCAAGTGGTGGAAACCTATTATCTTTACCACCGACACTATAAACTTTACCTTCATACTTCTGACAGATCTCAGAAACCGTATTATGGTTTGAGACCTTTAAAAGTGAAGTTCCATAGTTCCCCGCTGTTGCTACTGCAGCGAACGATTGAGCCTCATGGAACTTAACTCTTGTAACCATTTCAGCATAATAGTTAGGACTATACTTTCGAGATCCAGCAACTACGTATTTCTGTCCATCAACTATATCAGCCAGCTCATTCAATGTTCCAGCTAATGTGTTTGACAAATTGAGTGATTTGTAGAACTTGTTATTCATCAAGTTACCTGACTCAATTGCCTTTACAACAGAAGCATCTATAAACGATTCCTGTAGAATCAGTTGCTGTGTCTTCCTTGTAAGTCTGTTAATTCCCGATTGACCTTTAGTCAGAGCTTCAATCCAGTCCTGTATAGCATCTTTCACAAGTACAGACTGAATCTTATTAGATCTAGGACTTGTTACCAAGTCACTATACGATCTCTTTGCTCTTCGTGCTATTTCCTTATTCCTGTTCAGGTTGTCGAAAATAAAACGCATAGAAGAGCGGTAGGCGGCCGGTATACCCTTTTTTGCCCACTTGCTATATATAACCTTCATTTCATTGTACTGTTTGTTTATGCCTTTCCTAACGTTCCTCCAGTACTTTGCTGAGAAATTAGGTTTAGAATAAGCATCAATCAAGATTGCTGATATCTTGTCAGATCTTATTTGTAACTTTGCGTCTAACACAGCAATACTTTTCTTCATGTCCTTTTCAAAATTGCTGTGAGGACCTCCGATTTTAATTGCCATTTAGTCATCCGCATCTAAGTTTACAGTTACATTTGTACACTGATACTCGGTTAAAAATACACTTACGAAAGCAGGAAGGGGATAGTCCCCGTTCCAGTTAGCTTCACTGTTAAGCTGTTCTCTCCATTTAGAGAGATTAAAGCTTCCTGCTCCTTTTGTAAGTGAGTTACTATCATCTTCAAACTCGGTGAAGTTATCAACGAAATAGAAAGCAAACTCTATTTGCGCTTTTTTGACATTTTCATCGGTGAGAGTACTGTCCAAACAATAACCATTCTTTGTTAGAAGGTAGTTGTAGGCCATGATTAAGTATGTCTCTTTTGATGGTTCACCAGCAGCGCTGGGAGTCTCATCCAAATTAAACCATTCCTGTGTACCTACCCTATCTGTCAAATAATCGTCCGCCTCGGCGACTGTTGCCCAGGAGTTCTCACCAACTACTAATGCCATAGATAATCACCCCCTATGCGAATGAAAGCTCAGCAGTCTGATCGGAATCAGCTACAATAGCACCAAACGCAGTGAAAGAAGACTTCAACCAAGAAAGGTTATCCGGGTTCTGTCTCTCGAATGATTTCTCATCCATGTAAACAGAGTTCTGGATTTTATTTCCAGGAAGAACGAGTATTGCTTTATTTGCAGGAATAGCAGAGTTGTAAGTATATCTCACATCAATCTGAGAATCGATAAGAGTTGTACCCTGATTGCTACCTCTAACAACATCAGCTGAAGTTGCTCTGAAAGCTGCGTTAATACGCTGTCTCAGATTGGGGGATGCATAAAGAATCTGTCTTGCGTTAGCGGTATCACCGTAACCAGAATCTTTAGTTGCTTCACCAATTGTGTTATATCCAACGTTTAAGGTCTGGATATCACGGTCAATAGTTTTATCTTCCGCTACTCCCTGCCATGCAACAGTATTAAGAGCACCAGCAGCAGCCAAAAGACCGTAGTGAAGATCTGCATATTCCTTCATTCTTTTCGCTCTGAAATCCATCATAGCGTTGTAGAAGTTAGCAAGATCTCTACCTTCCATAGTCTTCCATGAAATCTCAAGGCCAGAACCATAAAGATCAACAGAAGCTTTGACAGTAGTACCTTCGATTCTAGCATATCTTACTTTTTCACCTTCTTCAAGGATCTGAAGTATAACACCAGAAGTTACTGTACCAATTGTCCATTCCAACTGACCTTTTCTCAGAGGAACACTTCGGAAAGCTTCCTGCCAGAACATATCAAAGTTGGGAGTTTCCTGAAAAGCGTTCCACACATTAGTGGTTATCTTATCAAGATCAGTGGACCCAGTGAAAGCCTGTATAGCTTTCTTATCATTCAGAGGAGAATAAGAAGCAAGAAGCATCTCGTGGATACTCTTACCTACAAAAGCCTGAACCTGCTTAGTAGTGTATTTTCTTTTCCCTTTCTTTGTTTCTAGAACAAAGGAATCGTCTCCGCTGTCATTCAGATAGCAGACCATTTCAAATAGTCTATCGAGCTGTTTGTTTTTCATCGTCTACCTCCTATAGTTTGGCATACGCAAGTGTTCCGTCAAATCTCATATTGACATGAGTATCTGCAGAAGCTACGTCTTCATTAGCGAATCCAATAAGGATGTCTCCAGTGGTTGCTACATTTTTATTTGCAGTAACCCAGAATAGAGCTGCACCAGAAGTGATTGCTCCAACGGCCTTAGCCGCTTTCACCTTTGCTGATTTTACTATACCAGCATAGTCGTATGTGTCTAACACATCGACAAGGGGAAATATATTGACTTCATTGAGAGTCAACAGATCGCCAGCTACCAGATCGGCACCAGCTGTAGATCGCAGTTCCTCGTAATGAGGAGACTGATTGTCAAGATTTTTAGCCATCTTGTCCTCCAAAAATTATTCTTCCAGAAAGGCGTCATCAATACTAACTTCGCCGTCATCTCCTGGTATATCATCCTCATCCTCATTAGGAGTAGTATCATCTTTGGCAGTACCAAACATTTTAGCCATCTCCTGGAACTCAGATTTACCTGTTTTAATGAACTCATCAATAGCAGTTTCACTTAAATCATCCATTTTATCTGGATCGAACCTGTTAGTAATGAACTCTTTCTGCTTATCAGTAGTGCCTCTCGGCATTCTCTTTGTAAGCATGTCTTTAGCTGTAGATTTCTGTGTGACCTTCTCAGCCTTATCCGCTCTTTCTTTTTCAGTACCAAGTTCTTTCTCAAGAGTCTTGATCTTGTCAGCAAACTCAGTACGTTCTTTAAAAACGTTTTCAAAGTTTCTGTCTTTCTGAATGTCATCCTCACTAAACAATTGGCTTGGATGCATCTGTCTAGCCTGTGCGGCTTGCTGGATAAGTGATATTGGTGCACTCATCAAATCTTCTAAAGTTATCATGGTTTTCTCCTTCTCCAGGTGAGCTGGTTCTACCGGCTCTGTAAAACATTGTACTATCTGCATTCTCTTAGCATTCTTAAATGCAGGCTGATCGATTTTGCTAGATGAAACGGCAATTCCAGTGACTCGATCTACATCACCAACAATACCATTTTCTTCCCAGACATTTGCTTCTATTGAGCAGATGTCATATACTAAGGAGTCAGCTTTCTCCATGGCTGCAATTGCTACAGCTCGAAGTTTGCCTTTAATCTCCGTTGTAAACGTTGTAATAACTTCACCAACTGATTTTCTACCAGATGTTGAATTATCCTCGTTATGTCTGTTAAAAAGTTTAACACCCGTCTTAACAGATTCTTTAACTCTCCGAACTACCGCTCTCGGCCACGTCAGGTTTTGGTTTCCTTCCCCGATCACTACTGGATGACTCTCGCCCTCCTCCGCTATCGTGTAGGCCACTAAGTTTTTTCCCTTTGCGGCTTTTACCTGATCCTTTGTCAGCTGAGCCGTCAGCTCCTGCTGAGTTATTTCTGACGTGTTTGCTTGGATTATTATCTTCATCATCAAGCTCCTTAAAGAAAATACTTTCGAGGTACTTAGTAAGTTTAGAAATGAAATCTTTATGATCAACTCTATCATAAAACTTCTTAAACTTACCGTCAGGAAAGTTGATTTCTCTGTCTTTCTCAATGGCACTTAGATAAGGTAGAGTGACCCTGTTTCTGTGCTTATCGATCTGTTCTACTTTAGCAATAACAACTTTTCCTTTAGTATCACAGACCTTAAGTGGCAGATTGTAAGATTTCATTTCTGAACCTTCCTTTTACTTCTTGTCTTTGTCTTCTTTGTCTTTTGCCAAAGAAATGTTCTTTTTCTCAGTCTTTGCTCTAGCATCAGCTGACTTTTTGTTTTCTCGTTCTTTCTTTTTCTTTAAGAACTCACGAGAATCTTTAATTCTTATTACTGGCATCGTCTTCCTCCTCAGGAACTTCATCGTCTTCTTCGTCAATTTTTAATTTTGACTTATTAACTGTTGGTTCTGCAGCTTCTTCCTTTTCAATTAACTCTTTCTCTCTGATAGGATCAATTCCCGGAACTTGGTTTCTATATGTTCCTTCAGAAATAATGCCATCACCAAACAACATGGAGTAAGCCTTAATCATGGATTCAAACTTACCTAAATCCATCATAGGTAGTTTAATTTCAAAGTCTTCAGTGACCTCTGTTATTAAGCTTCCACCACTATCAATGTGTATCTGTTGCATCTCAATATATGCTTGTCTCAGACCGTCCTCAATAGCACCTCTTTCAGATTTCGTACCATTGTCTACCATCTGGAAAAGCTCAGCTGCTGTGGCTCTGTTGGACATTTGATCTACCCATCCGAACCAATGAACTGGAAGAGAAGTATCTCCTGCAATTGTTTTCAGGTTGGATGTCATTTCTTTAAGTAGACCGTCATGTGCTCCTGTTGATGGAACTTCATATCTGAACTTAGCAGTACCAATAAATGCATCACCAATTTTCCATTTGTTTGATTCTAAAAACGTCTTAACAGCCTTTACTTCAGAAGCGTTCTTACATTCAAATGTAGGAGTGATTCTAGCACAGTGATGGTTCAATCTACGCATATCTTTAAGAGCTCTGTCGTAGTCTTCACACTCAGTTAAGGATATACCAACTTTAGTTGTTGGATAATCGTCAAAACATCCGTATCCCCCAGTTCTAATATATACTGGATGACTGACTTTTGTTTCGACTCTTTTCTTATCTTTAATAAGTGATATTCCTTTGATTTCAAAAGGGAACAAAGGATGCTTAAGGTCTGGAACATAATAGTTCTTTCCTCTGCCACTTCCATTAACGATTCCAATAAGTGGGATCTTTAATTCATCACTATTGTCTGGTATCATTGTAAGAACAGCATAACCAGACATTTCTGTAGTATTTGATATATCTGTAGCTCGAGTTGAGCCTAGTCTGTTCTTCAGTGTTATCTTATCAAATAATTCTTTATGACTTTCACGTACATCTTCTCCAAGGTTAATAGAAACACCTTCACCAGAAATAAAGGCAGATCTCATGTCAACAACCGCTCTTACTTGATCGTTTCCATACTCATCTTCACCACAATATTTCTTATATGTCCTTAATACCTGAGAACTGTACGTTGTATACTCGTTAGACGTCCCTGAGACTCCACCAGAGACACGGCGACCTGTAAGGAGAGAGTCAAGTTCAACATCGTACTTCTCTCCCTCACCGAGTGACATGGCCTGTATAGCAAGTTTCCTGTCTCCAGTGGACATTGCTTGAACCTGTTTTAAGGCTTTCTTTTCTTTCCTTGTCATTATTCACTTTCCTCAGCAAGAAGTTCTTCATAATTCTCAATATCAAACATTTTTACCCATAATAAACTTGAGAAGTTACCTGACTGAGTAGAATTAACAACTAAACAAAGATCTGTTCCGGGTGATATATATTCTCTATTACCCTCTGGCCATTCAGGTTCAGTTAAGAAACCATCTTCATCAAGTTCTCCTACATTCAGCCACGATTCATCAATGCTATTTCTAGCCATTAGCTTTGCTACTGAACCCTGATTTCCTGATTGAGGATATACTCCGAGTTTCACAAACTCAGCATATTTATTAGCAGGACATCTCCAGATAGCCATCTGAGTTTGTCCTTTATTAGCTTGAATATAAGCCATGATCTTTGTGGGCTCTGCCTTTGAACGGATCGTGATGGCTCCATCATTTGCTCCGTCAATTGGCAGATTGTTTCCATCATTCCATGCATTGGGGTTTATTGTTCTTGCTCTGTATATGATAACAAACTTCTCAGTGAACTCAACGGGAGTTGCTCCGTCAATCTGGACAGTATCTGTCTTCTCAAGTCCGTCTTCACCTTGTCCAGTGACCTCTACAATATAAGTACCTGAGCCACCAATTGTATCATTAGCAGATGCTGAGAAACATTCAACAGTTTGTTCTGTTTTGAACCATGCATCATATGATGGTCGTCCTACAGCACCGTTACCACCATCCCACATTACTGCTTCACCAGTGACACCCGTTATTCTTGCGAACTTACGGACATTATTTCTATATCCTCTTGATCCAAAGTTTACTAAGTCATCAGACATATATTCTCCTATACAACATTAGCACTGTCCATACCATAATCAGTCTCAGACAAGTAGTTGTATGCACCAGCAGCACCGTCTCCCTGATCATCATGACCAGGTTGACTTCCATCAGTTAATGATTCCATCTCATTAAGAAATGCTCTGTTCCAGTCACCTCTTAATAGTTTTATTTTACCCTTGGTAGATGCTCTAGAAAGAGGCTTCCAACAAGTTAATTTACTCTTTGTTTTATTGGCAATATGAACGTCTACGGTATCTGAGAACTTAACCTCATAATCATATACTTCTTTCTTACCAGATGCCCCAGGTTCCTGTTCAAGTCCTAAGACACAATCTTCACCATCAAGATCTACACAATATGTGATAAGATCTTCCACTTCTCCAGGTCCAACACGGTCTCGGGCAACATCAAGAATGATGTAATAACCTTGAACCATTTCTGCCATCATAACTCCAGCAGTCCAGTCGGGATCGGTGTTCTCTTCACTTGGTTCTGTAGCAGCTCTGTCCCAATATCTAATGACTCGAAGTATATCGTCCGAGTCAATGTCATCCAGTATCTCAAAGTCCTTTCGTTTGAATAACTCTCCTGCTGTAGGTCGAGCAAACCAATTTCCTTTAAGTCGTTTCTTTTCATAATCAAGCAGGGCTTCAATATTGCTCTCATAATCTGGGTCCAGCTCCATTAGAATCTTGTTATCTGTTAAATCAGACATAATAAAGGTAAATGATTTAGGTCTGGATTTATGTCCAAAATCCTCAACCAATTCTTCCTTAGTATCAGCCCAATGAACAATACCTTCTTTACGTACAAACCACCTGATAATGCCAGAACGTTCCTTAATAGGATCCCCTGTTTCCTGATCAATCCACCAAGACAACAGGTCAAGTAAAAAGCTATCGGGGTTCGGGTTACAAGTACCTCTGATATAAGGTCTTACACCACATGTTGATCTGTTCCTTGACAGCATGTACCAGAATTGTTTTTCGGTAAAATGCTGTAATTCATCAAACATAATAAGAGGGATCTGTGAACCATCCCATTGTCTCATATGCTTCTCAAGTTGCATATGACTAAACGTTATTTTAGCACCAGAGGGAAACCTTGCGGTATGACGTGGGTTCTCAACAAATGTTGCTCCCATGCCTCCATATATCTCTTGTGCTGTGTCCCAAGGACCACCTTCATTTGTGATTTGGGATGATTCTCTCCTGAATATGACAGCTCCGAACTGCTTATTGTCAATATGTCGGATTGCCTCTAACAGTTCCCCAAATGTTTTTCCTCCACCTGCAGCACCACCGTAAATGCATATGTCAGCAGATGTTGAAAGGAATAATTCCTGAGGACCAGGCTGGGGTTTAAGCTCTATCATTTCTCTTCGTAAAGTACCACATAATCATGTCTATATTGTACCGGATCTTATATGATTTATTAGCTTCCTGTAGTAACGACGGTAATGGCTTATATCTCATTTAGTCCCTCCCGTTTGCAGGCAGATAGACAAGAACTTTACCGTTGTCTTTTCCGTCGTCATCATCTGTCTTAAACGTTTTATTCCATTTCTTATTGAGCCTTTCAAGCTTCCACTGTACTGCTTGAGAATTACCCTTTGCTACGGCAACATCCATGGCAGTATTTAGTTTCTTTAATAAGTCAATCTCCTCCATTCTGATCTCGAAGTCAATATTATTTTGAAACTCAGTATCTTCTTTAGCCAGTGTCATTTCTTCTTCTGTAAAGTCGACCTGCATCATGGCTCTTAAAGGATCTATCCCAAGACGTACAAACTGGAGAGCAAATGTCTTTTTATCCTCAAAGTCCATACTGTCCTCTTGTTCATCTATACAACTATATACATATATTATACTACGACTATTGATACTAATCAACAGAGCTAAAAAAGGAATTGAAAAATCTTTTTAGTATAAGTATTACTGCTCAAAAAAAGGCCTACCTTTCGGTAGACCCTTGAAGATTTAAAGTTCTTCAGTTGCAGGAATATATCCATCCCAATTTTCAGGTGGATATTCACCTTCACCCACGAGGATATACATTTCAGATTCTTTGTCGAATCTTACCCACGCACGGTCCTCAACGTTAGCAGGCTTCTTAATCCAGTTACGAATATATCCAGCCATTTCACGTTGTGCGACTTTGAACTCCATGAACAGATCAACATCAGATACCTGACCGTCCTCTTTAATTTTTGTGAGGATCATTGATGCAGCAGAAGGACCTTTAGCAGCACGAGGTTTTTTCGTGGAAGCTTTGGTCAGCAATTCGATAGCAGCGAGCACATCTTCAGGAATCTGTTCCTTATCGATGTCAGCGAAAAACTCACGGACAGTTTTCTTAGCCTCATTTCTCAGTTCTTTCGCTTCAGCTTTCTTTGCTTTTCTTTCTTCTTTCATTTCTTCAGTTAATTCTTTTGCCATTGTAGGCTCCTTGTTCATAAAACAATATTATCAGCACTATACAGTGTGATTTAAATCCCGTCCCTAACATGTTGTAAAAGATCGTATCAGTTTATTTATTTAATTGATCATAATACTATATTAAGACTTATACTGATCAATGTCAAAGAAAACTTTAGCTATTTCTGAGGATTTATTATTTTATTCTAGATGCCGAAGCTGGCATGGTTATTGCTTATATGTCCTATGATCTGGGTCTAGCAATAAGTGAGCCAGATTAGTTGGCATGGTTTTCCAGAGAGAAACAGACCTAGTAGTTAGGCTAGCTACGTGATCGCCGGCCAGCAGGCGGCTCGAGTGAGACACAATATCCAGCAGTGGCACCTTTTATTTCTCTTGCCATTCCAGGCAGTACTTTCTCTGTGCAATATTGTACAATATATGAAAAATCATATATAGCATATAGAATGCAATAATTGCCATTGTTGCCACGATGAATATTCATTATTGCCATTGTTAAATCGTTATATAGCAACGATTTATATGTAATCGTGGCATAAATGGCAATAATGCCAACAATCAAAGGTCGATAAAAAGAGGGTCAAAATATAACACGTTCAAATAAAGTTGCCATTTGTGCCATTGTTGCCACGATGATCACGTAAATCGTTATATAGCAACGATTTAACATAATGGCAACTTTTCAATAATTCATGGCGAAAATGGCGATATTTAAATCATCATATGCAATATATGAAAAATCATATACATCGATTTCAAAACCTGACCCATGGCATTTAACAGAGAACAATGGACAAGCCAGATAAATCCCAGATAATTCTAGACTTTCCTATTGACAGAGCCACACATAAGCCTTATATTAGTATTATAGGAGATACGAAATGAAGAAAAGAATAATTTACATGGCTACATTCTATGGTAAGAAACATGATCTTGAGATGTTTAAAAACTCAGGTGTTATGTTTCCCACATACACTAACCTACAGCGAAACGTCAGAACGGAAGTGAAAGATGTTCCTGACAATAGAGTGTTTAACTCAGACCAATTGTTAGTCACTTGGTACTGTGAAACTGAGTGTAAGCAATCTGACTTATTCAATTTTAGTGAGATGCTCCTCTGGAGATGTAATATGATCGATTTCTACAGAGTCTAAATAATCGAAACCTCCTTCGGGAGGTCTGCAATGATTGACCACATTGTACTGATGAGATAGGTCAAGGGAGATATGAGATGAGTAAACGTCTAAATAAAGACAGACAAGAAAAACTTGAACCATTACGGATGCAGAAAGCTCTAGATGAACTTGGTAAAAGAGTATTTATTCTTGCAGTTGGTACTAAGTCCATAAGATTCAGATTTAGAGAAAGTGTATGTTTTTACTGGCCCTATTCTGGTTGGGCATCAGGAAAAACAATTCGAGACGGTAGAGGACTTAAGAATCTTCTAAAACAAATTGACAAGGAGATATGAGATGGAAAGATTTATTATTACGTTCGGTCAGCAACATTGTCACAGAGCAAATGGAGTGACATTTGATAAGGATTCAGTGGCAGTTATCAAAGCTAATAGTCACAGTCATGCCAGAGAGATTGCTTTTGAGCTTTTTGATAACAAGTTTGGAACTTCTTATACAGAAGAAGATTTCGATGAAGGTGGAGCCATTGAGTTCTTCCCAAGAGGTAAGTTCGATGCAAATTGACACATTCAAAGTTGGAGATGAAGTTCAAATTGTTGAGGAGTCCAGCTTTCTGTAGAGTCTGTTACAAGAAACTTTAGACTTTTTCTGGGTTTCCTATTGACGGAAGCCCAGTCTTCCCGTATATTAGTATTATAGGGAGATACGAAATGACAAAAACTGATTTATTAAAACTTGCAGAAATGGTAAATGATTCTTTTTTCTTTAACGAATTAGACTTAACAAATATTGAGTTTGAAATATCCAACAGGATGACAAGAACTTTAGGTAACATCTACCATTACAGATCAACAGGCAGAATAGTTATTAAACTGTCTTCATGTATAATTGGTGATTCCAAAGTTGTATGGAACACAATGACTCATGAACTTATCCACCTTGCACAGCTACAGAAAAACCATCCTCTTGGACACGGTTTATTTTTTCAATCTGAATGTGACAGAATAAACAAAATTGATTCTGAACTTTATCTTGCCAGAACTAATGATGTTCCTGCTGAAGTTGCACAGGTCATCCGTTCAAAAAGAATTGATAGACTCAGAGACAAAACTGTGAAGATTGAGAACAAAAGAATCATGATTAGATTCTACGATCTGACAACAGGTTGGACTGGACAATTCTTCATGCTGGAATCATTGGACATGACAATGAAGAAACTGAGAAGGGAGCTTCGCAAATTAAATAAAACAAACTACAAAGGAACCTGTCAGATTGCTATTGGTGATCACTCCTTTATGGAATATGATTTTGCTGCTCAGAAACTGAGAAGTATGTTCTAATTCATACCTCATTCGATCATGAAATTACACAGTATTGACGCTGTATAATTTCATGCAATCCAGATCATGAGGCTGTATGTTTCATGTATTCAAATATTATATGATGTTCATATATCATTGACGTTGAAATTATCAAATATTGACTGACGCTGTGTATTTGTGCACGATTGCACATTGACGCTGTATGTCAAAATAAAAAGATTATTTCATTGACGTATTGACGTATATATCTTAAAATAGTTATATAAGGTTTGATAAAAAATAACGATCAGGAGGACATAAATGGAACTGAACCCTACCAATATTGATGGTAAAGAGTATTACACAGTTCAAGAGTTCGCTGTTCTAGTAGGTAAGGGAGTTTCGCAGATATACGGCTTAATTCATAAAGGCCTGCTGAAGAGTGAAACGAAGTTCAATAAGAAATTTATCCCAGCTTCAGAAATGGAGAAGAAAGATAAATTGTTCGCAAACAAACACTACCAGTATTCAGGAGCACACTATGAATAAGAGCGAAAGAATCATTAGAGATTTAAATGGGGATAAGCCCTTAAGAGCTTTCAGTGCAATTGTTAAGTGGTTAGTAATCATGGGGCTTAATATAGCCCTACTGATTATGTGTCTAAGATTCTACGACATTAAGCTCTGGCTTATCCTAACCATTTACTCATTGTTGTTTAAAGTCTACAAAAGTATATCGGAGTAGATGTTATGGTTAAAATGATTCCAGGAAAAACGTGTATAGGTTGCTGTTTCAATAAGCAAGTTGAATGTACATTCCCAACACCTTCAGAGAAGGAATGTGAACGTGGCTTTATATACAAAAAGACATATGATGAGCACATAGAAGTTAAAGACAATGGACAAGGAATGAACATCCCAGTTCCTGTGTCTTGGGAATATGAAACATACTGGAGATGTGGAGATATAGTTCATAACTTAAATGTACCATTTAAAGATTTAATTATTGAGTCTCCAGCTACGACGTCAGTCACTAAGCTGGGAGATGATCTGAACAAATGTAGAATAGCAACACCGATGGACGGCAGAGAGGTTTATGGTAGAGTTAAAATAACACGAAAAGGAACAAAGGTAGAAGATACTAAGATAAATCTGTGTGACACTTGTAAGTTTACAGTCCCTGAATGTAGACCTCTGTTTGAAGACTTAAAGTTTGGAGACGGAACTGGAAATGATAATGTCATAAAATGTGATGAGTACCAGAATGAAGAAACCATTAGACATTCGGAAAGTTAGAAACCTAAAGGGTTTTACCTGTAATGGTTGCTATTACAATGGTGAGCATCTTTGTAGAAACTTGAGAGAAGATAACAATTGTTATGACGGCTACATTTATCAAGTGTTCAGGGAAGATGACAAGAGAATATTAAAAAGAGATAGAGGTGAAAATGGAAAAGTCTAAAACTACTGAGTGTCCACATTGTCACTCAAAAGACGATTACTACTTAACACAGTCTGGACAAGAAAATTGTACAAATTGTGAGAAAATAATCTGGGTTGGAAGAATTGACGGAGGACCAGCATTTTCAGTTTCAAATGACGCTGAAGACGAAGGAATGTCTCTAAGAGATTATTTTGCTATCCATACTGATGTGTCAGATTTTAAGTTTCAAGACCAAGAGACTTTCGAAAAGTTCACTGGAATTAAAATTGTTGACATTGAGTCTGGGGTAAAAAGCGCTGCAACCGGACAAGCTAAGCTACGCTATGCTTTTGCTGATGCTATGCTGAAGGAGAGTAGGAAGTGAGCTTTAAAACAGTACCTTATAGACATCAGTTAGTTGCATATGAGAAACTGAAGAACGAGAAGTTTTTTGCTTTATTTATGGACATGGGACTGGGTAAATCGAAGACAGCAATTGATATAGCTGTACATAAATATGAGAAGGGGCAGATTGATGCTGTTCTTGTTATCGCTCCTAACATGGTGCATGCTCAGTGGGCTGATGAGCAGATTCCTACTCACTGTTCAGTGCCGTTTAGTACATTTGTCTGGACAGCTTCAAAAGCAAATAGAAGACAGTATCAATTTCAAATGGAAAACTTCATGATGGAAGAACGCAAATTAAAGTTCTTCATGGTTAATGTTGAAACGTTCCAGAGTGAATCTGTTATCCCACATATTATTGAGTACGTGAAGAATAATGAAGTGTTCACTATTGTGGATGAATCAACACGTATTAAAACGCCCACAGCGAAGCGTACCAAAACAATTACCAAACTTAACAAGTATGGACAAAGATGCATCCTGAGCGGAACACCAGTTGCTAAGTCACCATTTGATCTGTATGCTCCATTCAACTTCCTAAGTAAAGATTTCTTTCAAGTCAATTACTTCATTTTTAAACACAGATTTGGTGTGATGATGAAAGGAACAAATGAGTACACTGGAAGACCTTTCACGAAATTGATTGACGAGAAGAAGTTCTCAATTGTTAAGGGACGTATCGAGAATCTCAAGGCTGATAGAAGAATGACTACCATGAATATGGAATATGAATTGACATCAGCTGATCTGGAGATCTTATCAGCGGTTACAAGCATCAGTGAGAAGAATATCAAGTTCATAGACAAACATGATGAGTATACTCGCTTCAAGAGGCTTGACGAGCTTCGTGATGCAATTGATCCTTACACCTTCTCAGTAAAGAAAGGTGACTTACACCAATTCGATCATGAGAGCTTTGATCACTTAGGAGTTCCAGCTCTCCCCAAGTTCCCTGACAAAGTGTATGTCTGTGAGTATGTACAAATGTCTAAGGAACAGAAGAAGATTTATGGGGACCTCAAGAAACATTTGTTAGCTGAATACTCAGGACATGAACTGTCAGTTCAACAGAAGGTTTCGCTGAGCATTAGACTTCGTCAAGTTACAGGTGGCTATTTTCCCTATGAGGAAGAATCTGAAAAGATGCTCAACTATAAGAAAGTTCCATTCATGAAAAAGCAATCTGAAATGATCGGGAAGAAAAATGTGAAGATGGAAAGGATCCATGAACTGCTTGAAGAAATGGGTGATGAGTCAATTATTATCTGGGCGTCTTTCGTAGCTGAGATTGAAGCGATTTATGAGGAGCTGAAGAAATCTTATTCCTGTGAGCTGTATTACGGAGCTACATCGAAAAAGGAAAGGGCAAGGATCAAGGATGACTTCATGGCTAAGAAGTTCCAGATATTCATTGGCAACCCGTCTGTAGCAGGTTTCGGGCTCAACTTACAGGTCTCGACTATTCAGCTATGGTATAGCAACTCATACAGGACAGAGGACAGATTACAGGCTGAGGATAGATCACATAGAATAGGTACAACACAGAACATCGTGTACAAAGATATCATTGCTAAGGGAACACTGGACGAGAAGATATATAAAGCGATCAGGGAAGGTAGAAACCTGAACGATTACTTTTCTCAGACGTCACTTGAGGAAATGCTCGATGGCGAAAATTAGAAGACCTATCAGCATTACTGATATTGACATTGAAGTAGCACCAAAATACGATGGTAAAAAAGGTGTATGGAAATCCATGAGAAAATGCTTTCCTTGCACAAAGAAACTTGATAGGAATGTTTACTACAATACGGATGGTAAGAAACATTGGTGTCCATATTGCAACAAAGAGAAATAATCATCGGGAGAGAGTCTAGTGGAGGCACATCATGAAGTGTGGCAGTTTGTTTTTGACCTGTGTACTGTTAATAGTTTTAGCGATTCCACTATTTGCAGACCAGTCCTTGGTTAACCCCGTAGGAGAATTATCAGCAATCAGTACTATGAATACAGAGGAGGTACCATTTCACGAACAAGAATTGATAGACTTAAATGTTCCAGTTCTTGCCGTGGGTATTAACAAGAGGTACCTACCAGATAGCGGAAAGTCGAAGCAGTCCGTACTTATTGAAAAGACTGTTGTTAAGATAGCCAATAATGGATATGGAGGTGTTCGTCGGATTAAATCCGGCAGACATTAACATAACAAGTGCACCTAAGAGAATGAGATGTCCCGTTGAGGACTATATAGATTCACTAAATAATTTTTGAAAAGATAAGGAGACAGTACTTCGTTTATCGGCTGATTTACTGTCTCTTTTTAAAAGGAGACTGAGATGAATATTGATGATGGGAGAATCAGGGAACTTGCAGAGGATCAAATTACGTCAGAAAGAGAAGTTATGATTCATACAAAAGACCTGACTGAGAAACAGAAAAAGAACAAACAGGTTTCTTTAAAAGACCATCGAAGCAAAGCTGGTAAGATTCTTACCGAAGCTCGTTGGAACGACATGAATAAAAACCAGCAAAGAAACTTAAGAAAGAAACTTAAGAAAAAATAGAGATTACTGTTGACAGCTTTATATATCAGACTTACATTAGATATATAAACAACCAATAGGAGATTTGAAATGACAAACACAAAACAGGAAAGAATTGAAAACGTAATTGCTAAACACGGAACTAAAGGTTACACAATGAGACAGCTTGCTAACTTCGCAAAGGTTTCTACAAAAACATTTAGAACACGATGTTCAAAACTTGGTAAAAAAGATCTGATATACGGTATTCACTCCGGTCGTGTATCAGCCTATAAAATGTCAGCAACTTTATGTGTCTGATGAGTCCGGAAGGACGAAACAGGATTGAGAGTCTAAACTCGGGTGTTGTAACTCGCTCTCAATCCTGTCACACATTATATTTATTGAGGTGAAAAATGAAAGACTTAAAAAGAGGTGATTTGGTTTACCATAAAGAACTTGGGGTTGGTATTGTACACATGTCTAATGATCAAGTTGCTATTGAAGTACAATTTGAAGGCAGAGATTGTATGACAGTTGTTAACAGAAAAATGTTATTTGTTAAAGGTGACAAAGTTGAGTACAAAACAAACGGAAAATGGATCTCAAAAGGTAATTCTACCTTCAATGCTCCCATGATACATAACAGAAAATGTGACTCAAGATTCACTGTCTACAATGATTATTCTGCTTCAGGTTTAAAGTATGTTTTTGACGTTCGACACGTACCTGAGAAGAAACAGACAGCTCTATTCCCCGAAGATGAGCTTGAGATCCTAAAAACAGCGGAAAGAACAGTTACTAACTATCCTATTCAAGCTCAACAACTTTGTAAAACCATGGAAAGAGCAGGACAGGCCGCCTCTATGGGTTTCGATGCTGACAAAGAACTTAAGAAAAGAATCTATCTTGGTGCTTATACTCCAGATGAACCAGACACATCCACAGAAAAGAAAGATCTCCTGAAACGTCTTGAGATTCTCAAACTAAAGTCACAGATCAAGGAATTGGAAAGTGAACTATAAGGAAGCGACATATTACACTGAAAAAAGAACAAAGGTGTATTTGGAGCTAAGAGGTGACCAGGTAATACATCTGGTCACCGAGAAAAATGCTGATCTTTACCTAGAGCTGAGACATGAAAAGCCAGACATGGTAAAGTATTTTGACAAAGAATACGAGTTAACTAACTTCGTTTTAGAAGAAGGTTTCTTTATTATATAGGAGGTGTGAGATGAATGAGTTGAGAATTAAGACACTCATGGATTTAGGTTTAAAGTTCGACGGCCAGCAGTTCGCCTATAAAGATATAAACTTCCATCATACAGACATTTTATGTATGTCAGATGATGAGTTTAATTCTGCGGTTGAGGGAGCTACCGAACGAAAGAAACAATTAGGAGGTACTATGGAGAATAGTGCTACACCGGATTTTTTAACCGGTAAAGACGAAATGTCTGGAAATGTTCTTGAAGAACTACAGGCAAAGGTGGATAAGTTTTTAAGTGTATCAGCTGAAGTTGAAGATGCTGAAGCAGCACTCAAAGAACTTAAGAAAGTAAAGAACAGGTTTTCAGAGGAGGAGATCCCAAACCTGTTGAAACAGTATGGTCTATCAGAGATCAGGCTCGAGAGCAAACAGAAAGTTATTGTTACTGAGGATTTATCAGTTTCAATCTCAAACAACTTTGCTTTTCATAAGTTCTTACGTGAAAGAAAGCATGATGATATAATAAAGTCTACGTTCTCTTTCGGTAAATTGTCACATGATGACTACACAAAGGTTGCAGATGCAATTGACACTACTGGCCTCGATTTTGAGGCTACTGATAAGGTTGAAGCGCCAACCAGAAAGAAGTACTTCAAAGAACTTATTGGAATGGGTGAAAGTGCACCAGAAATGACACTTGCAGAATTACCAGAATGGGCTAAGGCCTTCGTTATTAAAAAGACTAAAATCAAATAGGAGATTTTAAATGGCAAAGATATTTACAAAAGGTGACCAGCCTAAAGAAGAAGTAAAAGATCAATTTGAGTCTTTCTTCGATGCAAACGACACAGCTGAAGGTTTTCAGGATATTAACTCGGAAACTATGGCCATTCCTTTCGTCAAAATTGCTCAGCAATTATCACCAGCAATGAAGGAAAGTAAGCCTGAGTATATTCCTGGACTGAAACAGGGACAGTTCTACAACTCAGTTACCAAAGAAATCTATGGTGATAAGATACAGGTAGTTGTTGGTAAGTTCGATAGAATCTATACTGAGTGGCTCCCTAAAAGAAAGGGTTTCGTAGGTTACCATACACCTGAAGAAGCTGAAGACCTGGCTGATGATAAAACGTTCGGTAAATGGAAGCGTTCAAATGGGAATCTGTTGCAGGAAAACTATGTTTACTATGTAGTTCTCATCGGACATGAGCATGAGAAAGTTATGATTATGTCACTGACTTCTACTCAGATTAAAAAAGCGAAAGCTTGGAACAGGAACCTGACTACAACAGTTATGCCAAATGGTGTGGCTGCTCTCCCTTATTATCTGAGATGGGACCTTGGTACCGTTGAAGAACACAAAGACGGCAATGACTGGTTTGGAGTTACTATCAATTTCGCTGGTCTTGTTGATGAGGGACAGTATACACTTGTCAAGGAAGAAAGAACAATGATCGAGCATAAGAAAGTTGACTATGCACAGATCGAAGATTCCTCTTCAAGTAATGTTGAAGACGCTGAAGACGGTGATGTAGATTATTAGAATTAAAACGTGGGCCTCGTATGGGGCCTACAATCAATCATAAGGAGTAAACATGTCTTTACTTATCACTCCTACCTTATTGGACGCCTATGACTGGCTTAATAAGGCTCCTCGGTCTTGGAAGAAAAAGGCCTTCGATGATTTTTCTAATAAACTACATCGAACAAAGTGGGATCCAACTCCTGCAATAAAACGAGGTATAGACTTTGAAAAGAAAGTTTATGCTAATTGTAATCGTGACTTAGACACATTTAAGTCCTCAGAGATATTCAAAGAAGTATGTAATGACTGTAAAGGCGGGGACTTTCAAAAGGTCCTCAAGAAAGTCATTATGGTTGACGGCAGAGAGTTCCTGTTGTACGGTAAAACGGATGCATGGTTTCCAACTGTAATCAAAGATATTAAAACGACTAAGAACTATAAAGGTCAGTCAAAATATCTCGGTGGTTGGCAGCATAAAGTGTACTGTTACATAGACAACAATGTACACTTCGAGTATCTTGTTGTAGAATGGTCAGATGAGATTGAAGAGGATGATAAATTAGTCCCAGCTGAAGTCTTTAAGATTCATTACACAATGGAAGATCGAGCAGCTGTTAAAGAAGAAATTGTAGAACAGATACGTGAGATGATGCAATTCATTGATACAGACGATATTCTGGCTAAAGCTTACTATAAGACATTTAATAAATACGGCTGACTATGGGAACAGGAAAACTAGATATAATTGAGTTCTCGAGAATATTCAGTGGAAACAAGCAGGCCTTTGGTGTACATGAGTATGATGCACCTAATGAACAGGGAGAGAAAAGAAGCGGTAAAAGTAGAACAGCAACTCAGCCATTGACTGAGAAACAGTACATTGAACACCTCTCCGGTAAACAAGGTCTTGGTATAATTCCCATAAACGAGAGAAATAAATGTCAGTTTTCTGTTATAGATATTGATGAATATAAAGTAAGTTTTAAAAAGTATTTTAAGATAGTTGAAGACTATGGTCTTCCTCTATCTTTTTTCAGATCTAAGAGTGGTGGACTACACATGTATGTCTTCTTCGATCAAGAGTACCCAGCAAAGGACGTTGTAGAAGTAATGCAAAAACTTCTCATCGTTCTGGGACTGAAAAAAGATACTGAGATATTCCCGAAACAGACAAGAATACAAAAGAACGGATTTGGTAACTGGATCAATTTACCTTACTTCGATGCATCGAATAATCCTACACAATATTTGTATGACTCAGAACAGAATGAGATGAGTCTGAGCCAAGCAATACAGCATATAAAAGAACAGGCAGTCACAGTTGAAGAATTAAAAGATATTGTATCGTCTGTTCCATTTGCTGATGCACCTCCTTGTCTACAAACATTGTATATACTAAACGACTTTAATAAAGATACACATAACAGAAATGATTTCCTAATGCAGGTAGCAACTTATCTGAAGAACAAATATGAGGAGGACTTTCCTAAACATTTATTAGATGTAAATGATCGATTCCCAGAACCAACACCTTACAAAGAAATTGAGACCACTGTCATCAATTCACACAATCGAAAAACATATGCTTATGGGTGTAAGACACCACTACTTTCTGCAGTATGCAATAAGGAAGTATGTAAGCTGAGACAGTTTGGAATAACAAGTCTCGAGGCTCCTAGTGTTGACTATGGTACGCTGAGTCAATTCGTTGGACTTTCAACAAGGTACGAATGGGAAGTTAATAATAAAGTATTGAAGTTTAATTCCGAAGATGATATTATGAGTCAGGGAAACTTTCTCAAATTATGCATCAGGGAGTTAAAAGAATACCCGTTCAGACTATCTCAGAAAAGATGGGACAGGGTAATAAGAGAAGCAGTTGATGGAATGGAAGTGAAAGACGACAAGGATGAGTTTTCAAATGAGACTTTATTCATGGACTACTTGAATAAGTTCCTGACTGAGGGAGCTCCTGCTAGGACTAAAGATCAGATAGGACTCCATAGAGTATTTCTAGATATGGAAATTAAATGTTACGTATTTAGAAGAGTTGATTTGATGGATTTTTTAGAAACTAAAAGATTTAACAAATTGAAACCGAAAGAGGTCAAGGAGATTCTTGTTAAGATTAAAAGTTTTGAGAAGAAATATCCCATAGAACCTAGCAAGACAACAAGATGCTGGCTAACACCAGTTGAGTCTGTTGATAATCACCTGAGGATTGAAGAAAAGCCTGATGATGAATTACTAGAAGACTTCGGAGAATACCAAGAAGAAGGTGAGAATGAATATTGATATTATTTTTGGACCTCCCGGAACAGGGAAGACCACAGAATTATTAAATATACTGGAGACTGAGTTAAAGACAGTTCCTCCAGAAGAAATAGCATATGTAAGTTATTCTAGAAAAGGTGCTTACGAAGGACGAGACAGGGCGCTGGAGAAGTTCCCTGATTACTCCGAAACTAATTTCAAATACTTCAGAACTCTACACTCTATAGCATTTAGAGAACTGAACATTTCAAAAGGAATGATGATCGAGAAAAAGCATTACAAACAACTCAGCAAGAAGCTGGGTTTCAAGTTTACTGGATTCTTCACTGAAGACTTCCATAACAGCAAAGATGATGCTTTCTTAATGTATGATATATTAAAAAGAAATAACAATAAAGCTGCCATGAAAATGCTTGCTAGTTTAGAAGTTCATCAGTTGAGATATGTACAATTAAACTATAAACACTTCAGAGATGCTTTAGGTATAATGGATTTTACTGATCTAATTGAAAGATTCATCAAGAACAATAAAGCTCTACCTGTCAAGGTTGCAATAATTGACGAAGCACAGGACTTGACATCTCTGCAGTGGCAAATGGTTCTCACAGCATTTAAAGAGTGTGATAGGATATATATTGCTGGAGATGATGATCAGGCACTATATCAATGGGCAGGTGCTGACGTTGAGTTCTTCCTGAAGATCCAAGGAAATCAAAGAATATTGAGTAGATCATATAGATTGCCGAAACCCATTTGGGACTACAGTCGACAGATCACAGACATGATAGGATATAGAGCACCTAAAGAATACACGTACAACAGCACTGAGGGCTCTGTGAACGTAGTTGGCGACTTAAGTGACATTGACATGTCAAAAGATAAATGGATGATCATAGGACGCAATATAACGCACCTGAACAAAGTTATGGATTATCTACGAAGTATTCCTGTGATGTTCACATGGAAAAATAAATTATCTGTTATGCCAACACATATAAGTGCTATCAATCATTATGAGAAAATCAGGAAGTCAGACGACAAATCACGTTTCCACATCTTAGATGGACTAATTGATATTGATAAGTTCAACGACTGGGATAAGCCTTGGTATGAAGTCTTTAATTTGCCAGAGAATATAATAACTTATTACAGAGATATTTTACGTGACAAGATCAACACAAAAGAATATAATATTGAAGTGAACACAATTCATGGAGTAAAAGGAGGTGAGTGTGAGAACGTTGTACTAATCCTTGATTACAGTAGAAACGTTCATAAGAACTGGAATGAGAATCCCGATTCAGAACTTAGGTGTTACTATGTTGGAGTGACTCGAGCAAAGAAGAACTTATACATTGTTCCATCAAAAAGTAGATACGGTTTTCCGTTGATGAAATTATAGGAGATAGAAATGAAATGTGAGATTAAGATTGTTAGAGACAAATCAAGTAGCTATGACTCTGAAAAAACAGTAATAGTGATTACTGAAGCAACAGAAACTGAGAAGTTCCTTATCAGTAATCAGATGACAGGAAGTTACAGAAGTCCTGAAGAAGTGAAAGGCATGATGGTTAGTGACTTACACATGTGCCTCGAAGAACATTTGTCTAAGATTGAAGAAGTTTTAGGAGATAGAAATGATAATAGTTGAAGGTGCTGATGGTAGTGGAAAAACTACCCTAGTTAATTTGATTAAAGCTGCATACCCAGAGTTTAAGTCCATACATTCTCCAGGACCCCTGAGTCTTGAAGTATTGAAAGAAAGAATGTTTTGGAACGATGAGTTAATAAAATTGGACTTTGTCATAACTGACAGGTTTACAATGTTCTCTGAGTTCGTGTATGGTGAAATCTTAAGAGGTCATTCGTTAGTTAACAACGGGGACATAGCTAAGTGGACTACAAAGTTCAAACAGAATGAGAAGAATCTTATTATTTTTTGTGACAGGGAGTTTGTACCTATTCACAAGAAACACGGTGCTATCCATATGACCGAAGATGAAAAGATGAAATTGGAAGTTGAAGTCGATTCTAAACTTGAAGAAATCAGGGAAGAGTACAGACTTATATTCAACTGGTTAAAACAAGCTTACCAGAATACAAAGATTGTAACTGTTAAGGAGCCTGAAGACGTGACGTTGGCTATTGAAACAATTAGAACATTGTATATAGATTAGGAGAAGTAAATGAATATTAACGATGTAGAAAAAACAGACAAACCAGAAAACAAGTTAAAAGCGATATTTGACAAGCAAAAAGAATTGGCTATCAAGTATCATCCCATTGAAGAGAAATCAGGACTGCTTCAGACAACTGACTTTCCTGTAGACTTGAACGATCCCGCAGGACAAGCGAGACTTAAGGATTTAGCTTGGAGAACTATCGAGGAACTCGGTGAAGCTTTTGAGTGTATAAATGACGGAGATGAACACTTCGAGGAAGAACTCATTGATGGTCTACATTTCTTTGTTGAACTGTTGCTATCAGCTGGTATTGACCACAAGCCCTTTACAACACTCGAAAGCTTACATGAAGCTGTGATGGCTCCGTTCTCATTCAGTGACGCAGCTTGGATGTTTACAAGTGAACTGGGACTGTGTATGAATTGTCTGAAGAACAAACCCTGGAAACAAACTCATATGGAAACTGATGTGGTCTATCTCAGAACTAAACTGATCGGTGCTTTTATACATTTTGTTGCTATGCTGAAGACAGCCGGTTTATCTGCTGACGATATTTATAGTTATTACTTTAAAAAGAATAAAGTAAATCAATTCCGACAGAGGAGCAATTACTAATGAAAGTTCTGGGAGTATATGGTGGGATAGGTTCTATGCTTGTCGCCGCTAGAAATGCTGGCTGTCAAGTTGTAGGTAATATTGAGCCACGAGACTTTGAAGATGGACAGACGTTCATACACAATTTTCCAGGTACTCAGTTCTCAAAAGGTAAGTTTTTACCAGTAGAACCAGATCTTATTGTTGGTCATCCTTCCTGTGGAAGTTATTCTGCGATTAACTGGCGAAGTGACAAAGTAAAACGTGATGAAGTCGAGAACTTTGTAACTGCAGTTAGAATATATATGCCGAGTTCATTTATCATGGACAATTTACCAAAGATGTTTATTGACTATGATGCTGACTATTGGTACAATGAGTTATCAGAGTTCTATGATATTTCTCCGGTGTTTGTAAACAACAGGAACTATGGAAATGCTCAGGTGAGGAAAAGAGTTTATTTAATTGGTACGCTGAGAAAGTATAACTATGTTCCATTGCCAGGTGAGAATAGAAACTTGAAGACAACCACGAAAGATGTCATAGGACACTTGCTAGGATCGGAGGGTAAGATAGAAAATCATAATGATGTTGACTATGAAGACAATTGGTCTTCTATGACAAATGTTATGGCTCATAATACAAAAACTAAGTATAAAGATGCTTTACAACATGTTGCTAATTGGCCTGAAGGAAAGTCCTTTAAATACTTTAAAAGTGACGGTTCTGAAGGTACAAGAATTGGTTTGACTAAGGCAAGGTGGGATGGACATTGTCCAACGTTAGCTAGTACAGCTAGACAGATTCATCCAGCAAGATGTACTCCGTTTACTATCAAAGAACAATTATTGCTTATGGGTTATCCTGAGGACTTTGTGATCAAAGGAATGCCAGTTAGTACTGATGGTACTTGGAAGATACGTGGTAAAGAATACCATCAAACCAATAAGGGTGTTTGTGTTCAGTCGATACAGTTCTTTATTGATCAGGTGAAGAACTTCATTGAATCAGACGGTCATTATGACATGGACAAGGTGACTGGTATTGAAGAATCATTAGCACCTGAAGTAAACACATTTAAATATATGTATTGCCAAAAAGAGGGTACTACTATAAGATCTATGAAATGTTCAATCTGTAAGATGAGAACAATTTGTAAGAAAAAGGAGATGAGAAAATGAGAATCTATAAAGACAGTTTTGAAGCAATCCGAGAAGTCGAAAGAGACTTGGCTGAGATGGGAATCACCTATCAATCTTCAACATGTCAGGATCAGGACGTATCTAAGGACGAAGGGTTTATGACTAAAGAGTTATCACCTTATGCTTACTCAGTAACCAATCCCACTGACAAGATGACTGAGATGCTTAAATACAAAAAAGAAGAAAAGTATGCCAACTGGGTTCTAGCTGAGTGTCATGAAAGATACACTGGTGTTTGTACTGAAACTAATCCTGGAGATGCTTGGAAATTACTACCTGAGCTGTGGGAACAATTTAGACACAATGGATTCTTCAGTTACACCTATGTCGAAAGATTACAGGAACAATTGAAGTATGTTAAGGCTGAGTTGAAAAGGAACCCTGCTTCTAGACAAGTTACGATGACTATGTACGACAGACACCAGGACATGATGAACTGGGGAGGAAAGGCTCGAGTACCATGCTCATTGAGTTACAACTTCCTAATAAGAAATGGGAAACTTACATTGACATATACTCAGCGAAGCTGTGACTTTTACAACTTCTTCCAAGCGGATGTTTTCTTCTCAATGTTCATGCAGAATGAGATAGCAAAAGAACTGGGAGTTGAGTGTGGAAAGTTTACTCATTTCATAATCTCCCTGCATGCTTTCAAAAAAGATATGAAGGACGTATTTTAAATGGATATGAGCAAAGCAAGAAATGAATGTAGATACTACGATTCTTGTTCTGCTCCTTTCTGTCCGCTTGACACAGTAACAAATGGTAATGCTGTATGGTTTCCTGATGAAGAAATCTGTATAGTAAATGAGCCTCCTTACTGGGTCGAGCGACAAGTAAAGTTGAGCAAGAGAACAAAGGACAGAGACACATGTTACACTTTTGGAATGGTGAAGTGGAGATGTATGATTAAGAAAAATATAAATGGAATTGAATCACCGGACACGTTACCAAAACAGAAGAAAGCAGAACGTGTGTGGATGGTAGCCCACAAACTTAAAAAGCCGTTATCCATGAAAGAAAGGGAGGAACGCTGTAAGCGTCTAGAAAATGCCCGGAGAATCAGGCTTGATATTTTGAATCGATCATCAAAATAGATCATATATGAGCCTGTGTGATTTGATCAAATCATATATATGAGCCTGTATGTTTCATGTATATGAATAATTAGTGATGTTCATATATCATAACACATGATATAATGAAATATGTCATGAGCCTGTGTAATATTGATTTAAAATATGTGAGGCTGTATGACAACGAAAAAGAGATAGAATTGGAGATTTTATGGAACAAAAATACCCTGACTTGTCAGATGCAAAGATCATATCTTTTGATATTGAAACATTTGATCCACAGTTAAAAGAAAAAGGAACGGGAGTCTACAGGAATGATGGCTATATTCTAGGTGTCTCAATTTGTACAGATACAGGATTTTCTGAGTACTACAACCTAGGTCACTTCTACAAGAAAGACACTAGGATGAATGAGCAACAAGTCATCGAGAAGTTTGCTATGAATGTAAAGACTTACAACTATAGTCACTATGGAATTGATCTTCAGGAAAGAAGAAAGAACATAAACTACCTGAAGAAAGTTATGGCCAGTGATGCTGACAAGCTTGGTGCTAATATCAAGTATGATATGGACTGGTTAGAAAATTGGTTAGGAATAAAGATAAAGGGAAAGCTTCACGATGTTCAGATAGCTGAGCCACTAATTGATGAAAACAGAATGAGATATAATCTTGATTCTCTTGGACATAAATACCTTGATAGAGGAAAGATGAAGACTGAGATTGATGCATTCTGTGAAAGGAATAAGCTTCGTGGTGATTCTCGAAAATGGTTGTATCTAATGCCTTACAAAATGGTTAGAAAATACGCCTTAGAAGACGTTCATGTTCCTCTTGAAGTATTCATGAAACAAAGAGTAATCTTGAATGAAGAAGGGCTCAATGAAATCTATGATTATGAGATGAGACTCTCAAGGTTATTGTTAAAGATGAGAAAGACTGGAGTTAGGATCAACGAACCCCAGCTTGCTGATATCAAAAAGAAAACAGTAAAGAAGATTGATGAGTCACAGGAAGAGTTAAACAATATCACTGGAAGAAGAATACCAGTTAACTTTAATTCAGGTCCTGAGCTTGGATTCATTCTTGATAAGCTTGGACTTGAGTACCCCATTACTGAAAAGACCAGAAAGCCGTCAATAACTAAACCTTGGCTGAGAAACCACATGGACGATCATCATGTCTTTAAAGTAATAAATGATTGTAGAAAGTATTACAAATTAAATAGTACTTTCCTTGAGTCTCAGATAGGTGGAACTGTTGTTAATGGTAGAATACATTGTTCTTTTAACCAATTGAAAAGTGATGATTATGGAACAGTATCAGGAAGGTTCTCAAGCTCGAATCCAAACTTACAGTTTATCCCAGCAAATGATCCAGATATCGGAAAGAGCATAAGGTCATTGTTTATACCTGAAGAAGGTTATGACTGGATTAAGGCTGACTACTCACAAATTGAAGTAAGAATCATATCTCACTATGCGATGGGTCAAGGTTCAAATGATATACGTCAAGCGTTCATTGATAGCTTAGATACTGACTTCCACCAGTGGTGTGCTGATGCTTCAGGTCTTTCAACTTCAATGGGAGAAGGTGGTAGAAAATATGCTAAGAGAATTAACTTTGGTATATTCTATGGCATGGGAATTGATTTACTATGTCAACAGCTGGGCATGTCAAAAGATGAGGGTAAAGCCTTCATGAAAATGTACCATGCTAAACTACCTTTCATTAAGAATACTATTCATAAAGTTTCAGCAAAAGCATTATCCCGTGGTTATGTAAAAACATTACTGGGAAGACATAGACGCTTTCCTGACGGTGAGAAAACGTACAAGGCCTTTAATTCAATCGTACAGGGCACTGCAGCGGACATTATGAAAAAAGCGATGGTTGATACCTATGAGGCAGGAATCTACGATGTGCTCGCCCCACACATCACTGTACATGATGAGATGGACGTTTCAATGCCTCGAACTAAAGAAGGTATCGAAGCTACTCGAGAAATGAAACAAATCATGGAAACATGTTTACCGTTGAAAGTTCCTACAGTCGCTGATTTTGAAATTGGAAAAGACTGGGGAGCTCTGAAAGACTTTGAAGGAAATTATTATGGATAAACTTGTTGTAACTAGACATCAGGGATTAGTAAAACATCTTAGAGAAATTGGTCTAATTGAAGAGTGTACTAAAGTAGTGACATACGCTAAGCCTGAAGATGTTATTGGAAAACATGTGCTTGGTGTAATCCCTTATTGGTTAGCTTGTAAGGCAGAAAAATATACTGAGATTCAGCTGAGATTACCATCTGATCTTAGAAACAAAGAGCTTAGTTATGATACAATTAAGTTCTATGCAAATGACCCGAAAACATACATTGTTAAGGAGGTAGATTTCAATGGATAGGTTCTTTTGGTATGAGGTACTAAGACAATTAGTTCCTTCGTTCACTGCTATTATTTTATTAGGTTTAGTACTTGCAATAGCAATTGCTATAGGTTACTGGCTGGGACAGCATCATCTGAGAAAACATCATCTAAATGAGATTTCAAAGAATGAGGTTAAAAGATTAGAACTTGAGAATCAAGAATTGAGAAACGGTTATACTCGAGTTGATAATGAGAACAACAAACTCAAGGTCACATTATCCCAGTTGAAAGTTATATTGAGGTAAATATGTTAGAGACTGAGATGAAAAACGGACTAAAGAAATTACTGCAGTTCCAACCAATTCAAATTGTTGACATTGAAACTGGAGGAACTGAAGTTGGTGTTGCTGACTTAGCAATTAGAACTGATAAGTTAGATATCTGGATGGAGTCTAAAGAGATTAAACGATGGCCTGTCAGAGAAGATACAAAGATAATACCAGCATACAGACCTGGACAGTATAGATTCCTCAGGGATTATCAAAGACTAAACGGTGTATCTGTTCTATCAATGACTTACAAAGACATGTGGTTTATGGTTACGAATATCAAAAAGGAATATACTAAAGATGAATTAGCTTATTACTCATTTGTTCCCATGGACTTGCTTGAACAAGATCCCCGGTTTGTTATGAAGCTTTTTAATAATTTGAAGTAGGAGAAATAGCATGAAGAAAATAGCAATACTATTAGTCTTTATATTTGTAGCTACAATTTATGCAGAAGATTTTAAGTTTTATTCTTTCGGTGAGTTTGCATATTATCCCATGAAAGAAGATCATTTTGTTCCCGAAGGAGTATACTTTTCTACTAATATCGGGGTTGGTATAGAGTACAAATGGTTCTTTGTAGATGTTAATCAGAATGTTGATATCACGAAAAGTGATAGAGGTCTAATATTTAAACCGTATAAAGAACAGTATTATGTAACTGCTGGAATTAATTTCTGGGTTATTCAGGTAGGATATGAACATCTGTGTACTCATAATGTAGACAGGTCCCATGGTTACTTTAATCAATATGACAAAGTCTATATAAACTTCGACACAAGAAGACTCAAATAAAAACTCTCCCTCGAGTGAGGGAGAGCCAAGGAGTATTACAACAGCTTAAAGCTGGGGTAAACTATTTAAATTGGTGTTTTATTTCATCAACTCCATAGCCAGCACCAAAACCAACTATAAAACCACCTATTCTATCCAGCCAAAGGAGGTCTATTCTTTTCCTTTGCAGCTCGTAGGATTTCCAAAGCAGACTGTAATTTATTCTCTGTATGCTCAATTCCTTCGATGACATCTTCAACCTTCTCACTTCCCTGTCCAATATTGCTTGCACTTCCATCAATTGAATCCTGTACTCTTCCAAGTCCATCAGAGATGTCTCTATTAAGTTTGTCAGCTCCTGAAACTCCTGATCCGTCAGAACGACTTCGGAAAACAAATGCAAGGACTGTGAGAACAATAATACCAATAGTAATAAAGATAACTTTAATCTTTTTCCACACATCATCACCTACTTTTTAAATGCTCCGATTCCAAAGCATAACATTGTCATTCCAGAAAGAATGTAATATTTTCCTTCATCCACAACGGGTAAAAACGTACTAACTAATACTGCAATTAACAGTATAAAGCCAACTACAGTATTTTCATTTATGTCGTTCTTTGTTGAAAATAAATCTGTTAAAAACTTTTTCATCTTTTAATTCTCCTAAATACTCTTCTAGATTCTATAAAGGCTACGCCTCTTTTGTATGCTTGAACAGTCACTGAGTTTCCCAGTGAGTCGTAAGTAACATTATCATTCTCATCCGCTACTACAAAGTGATGTTTCCCCGTTTCTGGGTTATACAGATATAATAACTGTAACTCATCTTCCTGAAGCTTTCTCAGAGCATGAAGTTTATGAGTTCTGTTCTCAATTACTAATCTATAAGGAAGGCCTGAGTCCTGACAAAGCCGATCCCAGTTCATGATCTTTGTATTAGGTAATATTGTTCCAGCCTTAATCCAGTTATCGCACTCCATAATAAAGTGTTCTCTTTTAAAGGTATTCGTTCCATACATTACTGCAAGATACTGGATATCAAACAGAGCACATCCATACTCTTCGAACGGAATCTCAGACATATTATTTAGTAGAATATCATCTTGTCTTATCATTGGTTACTCCTTATATAGACAGTGTTCCTTTTATTACAGTTGCATCACCGTCAACGAAAGTCAAACTAGCTGTGTAGTTAACTCCTTTTACAACCCCCTTAACTTCAATGGAACTAGAGGATAGCTTTTCCATGTATGCTATATCATAGTCTAGGCCGCCTCTTTCAAGCACACCTGAGCAATTAACTTCTACACCAATAGTTAAAAACGGACTAAACTCATCAAACCAATTATTCGAAGTACCAGAACCAGTTCCATAACGATGAGTTACTGTTTTCCCTTTTGTAGGGGCTGAAGAACCCTGAATAATCAGAGTTTGTCCGACACCACTATCCTTAATCAGTAGTCCATCAACTGTAACCCCAGCAGCTGCTGTTTTCTCCGAAACAGTATCGAGTTTCATGTCTCCATCTTTTACAAGAGATCCATCAATAGTAACTCCGGCAGCTGCTGTGTTCTCATCGATGACGTCTGTCTTTACTCTGACTGTCGCAGTAATAGTACTTCTTACGGATTCCAGCACACTCTTTAGAAAATTAGTAACAGATATTTTACTATCAATATTCCCTGAGGATTTTATATGTAAAATATCTGTATCAACTGCTGAAGACCTCTCTCCTAAGTCTTCTAATGGAATAAATTGATCACCCATAATCTCTCCTTATTGTTTAGCGACAATGGAAAGTGCAATATCACCTTCTTTGACGTTTTCTTTTATCGTGTCATGGAGTGTTTCAAACACTTCACCGAACTCAGCAGATGTTAAAGCAAAATCCCTATCCAGCTTTGTTTTTGTCTTTTCCAAAGTTAACTTGTTAGTATTGTAAGACTTTGCTCGCATCTCAAGTCTGTCCAAAAACATAGATGTCGGTGCTTCTGTTTTGAAAGTTACACGTACTGCACTGATAGCAAAAGCATCCACTGGAACTTCAACTTTTAGCCAATCATCTATATATGATACCTGTAAAGTTACCTTATTACCAATGGCCATTATTAGCTCCCAAGTCGAGATAAAATCTCAAAGAATATCAAAACACCTATCCCAATAACTGCAATAATAGAAGTGAGATTGAACTGTCTTTTGTTTTCATTAGTCTCGAGTTGCTCTTCAACGGTTTTAACTCTCAAGTTTAACTCAGTGATATCTTTTTCAATCTCACCAACTCTAACCCCTGATTTTTCTGCTGAATTATTCATGCTGTTCTGACATTGCATCATCTGCCCCTGTAGTTTATCTTCCATTGATTTAAAATTAGCATAATGCTCAGTACTTTGTTTTGTTAGTCGTTCTATCTCTTTTTCGTTAGATGTGTACAGAGCTTTTATATCAATGATAAAAGGTGCTATTACATCAGATACTATTGTTTTTATATCGTCCCTTGTCAGTTGCTCCATCTCCGCTCCTCATTTATTTAAAAGTAACCATAGTCACTATCTATTGCCATCTTGCGCCAACAAGAGAGATTGATAATGCTGTATTATTTGTATCATTCCAATCTCCTGTATTTGTTGAATTAACGTTGACATTATCCCTTGTCCCTGTGTCAGATTTTAAAGTTCTAAAAGAATATGTAACGGTATCAGATTTTTTCACTGCTGCAAAAATCCTTGCACTTGAAGAAGCATTATACCCTCCGCTAACTGAAAAAACACTACCCGCTTCAATATGAACACTATCGAGATTATCATACATAGCAGATTCCGTTTTATTATCAGCATTTATATCAATTAACCCAGAAGAGTAAGTTCCGTCTTTTGCTTTCCCTACAGACAGCCAGTCAGCAGAACTTCCTACGTCTCCTAAATAGTCATCATAACTATCAACCTCATAATTACCGCCTACAGGATCAACAGACATTCCACCTTTACCTTGCCCATTCCACTTATTAGCAGCAAGACCACCAATTTCTTGACCGGAAGCAGTAGCAAATAATAATTCCCCACCGTTTATACATTCCCAATAAACCTTTTGATTTTGTAATGTGGTATCCGCATCAAGGAAAGTATGCGTTTCGGTCACACCATCAAGAACATATTTTCGTGTTGTTGGTTCTGCGTAGGTTGTTATTTTGTTCTTCTTAGTCACATTAACAACCATTCTTCCATTGGTAGTTCCTGATAAGGAAACTCTACTACCGGCATTATTAAAAAGCGATATTCCATTTACTCCTGTTTGAATATCAAAACTAGTTAAACTCCCTGTATCTACAACAGAGTGACCATAAGTGTTGTTTGCGCCTGTACTTGCATCATAAGAAATGTTTTTAACAAACTGCAAATCAGCCACTCCCACCCTTTCAAACATTGTGGAGACATCTAAATCTTTTGTTGCTGCATTTAAATCATGGGTAATAGTTATTGTTTCCGCACTCCAATTTTGACTAGAACCAGTTTCGCCAGTGTCTTCCTGATAAACAACCGCATCAATCGGCGTGCCGTTAGAAGTGGACGAAACTACTTTCCAATAGTTAAACTCATATGTTGCGGCTCCACGTGTTTCGTTGGAGGTTCTTGCATCAGGAGAATTGGCTGAATCAAATAAAGTGCTACTACATCCACTAACCCCACCACCTCTGGTGCTTCCAATAGGATTACCTACTGTAAACACACCTTCAAGGTTTGGTTGGTCTGGCGTGGCTGCAATTAAAGCTAATTCGCCTGTTAACCTCTGACCAGCATCATCAATAGCAATTCCCTCTTGAGTCAAGCGGAATGTACCGGAGCCAGAGTCTGTATATGAAACTTTATTTGTGTTTGCTATTGCATCGGCTTCTGTAGGATAAACAAAATATTGAGTTGTCCCTAACCATCTGAAATAATAAGTGTTGTCTTCTGTAACTCCTGTTGGTAGTGTTCCAGATTCAAGCCTGAATATAAAACCTGTTCCATCTCTTAGTGCTTGAGTGTTTAAACCTAAATCAATAGTTAAAAATGTTGGGCCAGTAACTTCAGCATCAGTAAAACTTATATCAGGCATCCCACTTCTCGGATATTTGCCCGGTACTGGTGTTGGGTAGAACAAAGTGCTACTTGCTGATAAATCCGCATCACCTGCATCGACGTGCTGTTGATTAAACATATGACCGTACTTAGCAAAATAGGCCGCATAATTTGACTGAGAAATAGCATTG
>Ga0209692_10001075_pt1 | contig 42058 bp, 52 predicted proteins | sample tdDd472_FD_187129 | JGI IMG/M metagenome (GOLD analysis project Ga0209692, IMG submission 187129) | Marine sediment microbial communities from the Atlantic coast under amendment with organic carbon and nitrate - tdDd47.2 (SPAdes)... | ecosystem: Environmental > Aquatic > Marine > Coastal >...
TCAAACTTCATTTGCCGTAGTCCTTGCAACACCTCCGTCCGTCTCATAAGAGCCCCCTTTCAAGGAGCATCATAAAACCGGACAGATCACATGTTACTTAGACCGGACATATCATTTGTTACCGACACTCAAGCGCTAAATTTGTTGCGTTTTGCTGATAATTTGTGTAAACTGTCTAGTGCTAGAATAGTAACTGGAGAAACGTCTTTTTGATTCTCCCCCTAGAATCAGGGGGTTGTGAATTTGAAGGACACTTTTAGAGGGCTAAGAAGATGGCCTTGGAAGTAAGCGGATATAGCTCAGAAAGAGTGACCGGAAACGTCCTCCCGACGTCGCCGGCGGGTGCCGCTGTGCTGCTTTCAAGAGAAGTCGTTGAAGCTCAGCAGGAAATCACCACTCAAATTAAAGAGCGGGTGAAAAGCGGCGAAACTCATTTCGATGAATTTGCCAAGAAAGCTGAGTCGAGCGCGGCGAATGATGAATCTCAAAGCCAAGACCAGCAGACCAATGCTGGATTGACTGGAGAAGAACCGCCGCGGACGGACCTTGAGCCCGGCGCGTATCTGAGCATTCTGGTCTAACCTTAGGCTGGAAAGCTCGTGAGTGAGCATTTAGGGGCGTGCCCAGAGTGGCGCGCCCAAGGTGCTGGGTAGGTTTTCCGTTTGTTTTGCTAAAGGTGTTGTTCCTGCTTAGCGCGCTTTCTCGTTGATTTCGTGAGGGGGGCGTCTATTTCTGGCTGATGTTCGACTTAAGGATTTCGGTCATGGTGACGCCAAGGTGTTCCTCGACAACCACCACTTCGCCTCGAGCGATGAGCCTATTGTTGGCGTGGAGTTCGATTTCTTCATCTACTTTTTGATTCAGTTCGACCACGGCGCCACGGCCAAGTTTCAGCAACTGGCTAACTTTCATGGTGGCTTGGCCTAGAACGGCTGTCATTTCGACGGGGACGTCGTAGACGGCTTCGAAGCTGTCGCCATCGTTGAAGCCGGCAGGGGACGCGGGTGTGCTATCACCGCCGTTTTCGGATCCGAAGTCGTCGCCGCCTTCATCATTCATCATGGCCGCAAAATCGTCGTCGCCTGCTGTCATGTTCCGTTCCTAAGCCGTTTGATTGCGGGCAATGCCCGAATCTGTTCAAGCCGCAATGATAACACAGTCTAGGCTCCAGCAGTGAATATGGGGTTAACGCTGCCGTTCTTTGGATGAAATGGGCTTTGACCCCGGTGTTCTCCTGAGTATGCTGTGCGCCCCGGCAGAAAGCTATTTGCCGGGGCTTTAAAAGAGAAGGATTTTTGAGATATGCCCGACTACAGGTCAAAGACTTCAACTCACGGACGGAACATGGCCGGAGCGCGCGGATTGTGGCGTGCCACCGGGATGACGGATCAGGATTTTGGCAAGCCGATTATTGCGGTGGTTAATTCCTTTACCCAGTTCGTGCCCGGGCATGTCCACTTGAAAGACTTAGGCCAGATGGTTGCTCGCGAAATCGAAAAAGCAGGCGGCGTGGCCAAGGAGTTCAATACCATTGCTATCGACGATGGTATCGCCATGGGCCATGACGGCATGCTTTATAGCCTGCCGAGCCGCGAGGTTATCGCCGATTCTGTCGAGTATATGTGCAATGCTCATACGGCCGACGCCATGGTCTGCATCTCCAACTGCGATAAAATCACGCCAGGCATGATGATGGCCTCCATGCGCCTCAATATCCCGACGGTTTTCATCACTGGCGGTCCTATGGAGGCGGGGCATGTCAAAATGTCCGACGGTGAGGAGCGCGCGGTTGATCTGATCGACGCCATGATCGAGTCGGCGAATCCTGAGGTTTCCGATGAAGATGTGGATTCTTACGAACGTTCGGCTTGCCCGACCTGCGGGTCCTGTTCGGGGATGTTTACCGCAAACTCCATGAATTGCCTGGCCGAAGCCATCGGTTTGGCCCTGCCGGGCAACGGCACCATGCTCGCCACCCACGGCGACCGCAAGGAGATGTTCCTCGAAGCTGCTCGGTTGATCGTTGAGGTGACCCGGCGTCATTATGAGCAGGACGATATGAGTGTTTTGCCGCGCTCCATTGCCACTTTGCCTGCTTTCGAAAATGCTATTGCACTCGATATCGCCATGGGCGGGTCGACCAATACGGTCCTGCATTTGTTGGCGATCGCTCAGGAGGCCGAGGTAAACTTCACCATGGCCGATATCGACCGTATGAGCCGCCGCGTTCCCTGCCTTTCCAAGATTGCTCCCAACGTGCCCGACGTGCATATCGAAGACGTTCACCGGGCGGGTGGCATCATGGGTATTCTCGGTCAGCTCGAAGCGGGCGGCTTGCTACATGGCGACTGTGCCACCGTTTATGCGCCGACCTTGAAGGACGCCTTGGCGAAGTGGGATATTTCCCGCTCGAACGACGCAACCGTCGCCACCTTTTACCGCGCCGCTCCCGGCGGGGTTCGGACCACTCAGGCTTTCTCGCAGAACAAGCGTTTCGATGCGCTGGACAATGACCGGGCGAAAGGTGTTATCCGCAGCGTCGATAAGGCCTTTACCAAAGACGGCGGCTTAGCGGTTCTGTTTGGCAACATTGCCGAAGACGGCTGTATCGTTAAAACCGCCGGTGTTGATGAAAGCATCTTCAAATTTTCCGGCCCGGCTGTGATCTGCGAAAGCCAGGAAGAGGCGGTGAGCAAGATTTTGGGTGGTGAGGTTAATAAAGGCGATGTGGTGATCGTCCGTTACGAAGGGCCGCGCGGCGGGCCGGGCATGCAGGAAATGCTCTATCCCACCAGCTACCTGAAATCCATGGGTCTGGGTAAGGACTGCGCCCTGATTACCGATGGGCGTTTTTCCGGTGGCACCTCGGGCCTATCCATCGGCCATGCCTCACCGGAAGCGGCCGAAGGAGGTTCCATCGGTCTGGTCGAACCGGGCGATACCATTGAAATCGATATTCCCAATCGTGCCATCAACGTCAAAGTCTCGGATGACGATTTGGCGAAGCGACGCACAGCTATGGAAGCCAAGGGCAAGAAGGCCTGGAAACCGGCCAACCGGGATCGCAAGGTCTCTAAAGCCCTGCGCGCTTACGCCGCCATGGCTTCCAGCGCAGCCAAGGGGGCGGTGCGCGATTTGTCTGTGCTGGGTGAGGAGTAGGCCGTTTTGCCGCTTCCTGAAGCCAAGTCACGCAAGCCCCGGCACACCCGCGAGATTTCCTTTCAAGGATTCGAGCGGGACGATGGCCTTTGGGATATCGAGGGGCATATCACCGATATTAAGGGCAATGATTTCGTCAATTTCGGGCGGGGGCTCGTCCCCGCTGGAACACCCATTCACGATATGTGGATCAGGGTGACGGTCAATCTGGACCGGGAGGTGGTTGAGGTCGTCACGTCGATTGATTCTGCCCCCTATGATATTTGCGAAACCATCGAACCGGCCTTCAAGGCGCTAGAGGGGGTAACTGTCGGCCCCGGCTGGACCCGTAAGGTGAAGGAATTACTGGGCGGGCGCAATGGTTGCACCCATGTGGTCGAAATTCTTGGGCCTTTGGCGACGGCGGTCGTGCAGACCCTCTATCCGGCTATGCGGGCACGAGAAGAGGCTAGTCCGCCAGCCGTGCCGCAGCGACCGTTCCAACTGGATGGTTGTCACGCGCTGGCCAGTAACGGTGAGGTCGCCAAGGTCCGCTGGCCGGATTTTTATACGGAAGACTGATCCGGCTCAGACCTTTAATTCGCACCAGACGGGTGTGTGATCGGAAGGCTTTTCCCAGCCACGCGGCGTTCGGTCGATACCCGCGCCTTCCAATCGGTCGGAGGCCTGTGGCGAGAGCAGCAGATGGTCGATGAGGACGCCCTGATCCTTATTCCAGGCGCCACCGCGATAATCCCACCAGGAATAACGGCCTTTTTCTGTGCAGAGCGCCTTAAACGCGTTGGTCAGCCCCAAATGGGCGATTTTACGCCAAGCGGCGCGGGAGGCGGGACGGCAAAGGGCGTCGTTTTTCCAGCCTTCGGGGTCGAAGACGTCATCGTCGGTGGGAGCAATATTGTAATCACCACCGAGGACGACAATGTCGCTCGTCTTTAGAAGGGTTTGGGTGTGCCGATAGAGCCGTTCCATCCAGGCTAGTTTGTAGTCGTATTTCTCGCTATCGACCGGGTTGCCGTTAGGCAGATAAATGGAGGCGACGCGAACCCCATTGGTGAAAGCTTCTATATATCGGGCCTGTTCGTCGTTGGGGTCGCCCGGTAGTTCGGTTGCGAGAACCTCGAGAGGAAATTTTGAGAAGATCGCCACGCCGTTGTAGGTTTTTTGCCCCTTAACCGCCACGTTATAGCCCCTGTCTTCGATTTCAAGCCGGGGGAAGGCTTCGTCGGTCATCTTGGTTTCCTGCACCAAAACGACGTCCGGCTGAAATTCGTCAAGCCAGGTCAGCATGTGTTCGAGGCGAGCTTTAAGGGAATTGACGTTCCAGGTGGCGATTTTCACCGGTTTTCTCCAAATTAGAAGTGTTTCTTGTCACGGGCGGGAAAGCTCCTACCTGTTAATGTGCTAGCATGAGGTTGGTTTAAGAGGAAGACGCTTGCGTTGAAAGTTATCGCTCTTATCGTGATGGTCGTGGTTTTCGCTATCCCCGCCACGGGATGGGCGGCGTCCTGTGCGTCTCAGGATACCCGGCGCATTAAAGTCGATGTCACCCGGGATATGGGACGCGTTGTCTATGATTTCAGGCGCAGTCAGGCTGAGTTGAAGCGTATGTCGGGCCAGAATATGAGCAGTGCCTGGCGGGTTAACGGGCTGACGGAGGGGACCTTCACCAGCCGATCCAGTGCTCGATTTACTCTCAAGCCGTCACGCAAGGGGCGGTATTATTGCGTTCGTCTCAACTCGGTTGCGCTCAAGGTCGGGTTGGATCGGATTGTCGTTTATATCGCCAATAAATACCGCCGAAACAGCTGTCCTTTCAGGGCTGTCATGAGCCATGAGCAGGAACACGTAGAAATTAACAGACGGGTTTTGCGGCGTGTTGGTTGGCGCATCGATGAAGAGGTGCGCAGAGCCGTCTACCGCTTCAGGCCTTTCCCTGTGCGCTCCGAAGCCGAAGCGCAGCGCAAGCTTTCAAAGTATTTTGAAGATGCCCTGAACCCGCTGTTTAGGGAACTCAACGCCCAGGCCGACGCAGAAAATGCCCGCATCGATACCGAAGCGAACTACAAACACTTATCCAAACAGTGTGATCGTTGGTGAGATTAACCCTTAGAGACTAAACCTTAAACGCTAAAGCTCGATCCGCAGCCGCAGGAGCTTGTGGCGTTGGGGTTGGTCATGCGGAAGCTGGCTCCCATGAGGTCTTCCACATAGTCGAGCTCGGCTCCGGCGACGAAATCGAGGGAGGTTTCATCGCAGACGATGGTGACGCCGTGATAGGTGAAGAGAAGATCGTCCTCTCCAACTTCGTCGTCCAGGTCGAACTTATAGGAAAAGCCCGAACAGCCGCCGCCAATGATGGAAATGCGGAGTTTGAGGTCCGGGTTGCCTTCCATCTCGACCAGTTGCTTGACCCGTTCGGCGGCGCTGGCGCTTAAAGAGACGACTTTTGCGCCTTCTGTTACGGTGGCGGTTTCTGTTGCGGCGCTGACTTCGCTCATAATCTTTTCCATACTTGTCTGGTGTTTCGTTGAAACCATTTTAACGGTTTCTGCGTTTTATGTAAGCCGATCATGAAATAAGTCAATCAGTTGCTCTCCGGTTCTTTTGGAAGGTAAGCTCGTAAACATGGAACATCCCGCTACTCTCGCAAGCTATGCCTGCCGTCCTGAAGAAACCCGCGGTCGGCTGGTCTCTGAGCCGGAAAGCGCGACACGGACGTGCTTTCAGCGTGATCGAGACCGCATCATTCATTCGGCGGCGTTTCGGCGCTTGCAGTATAAAACCCAGGTTTTCGTCAACCATGAGGGAGACTTTTTCCGCACCCGTTTGACCCATAGCCTGGAAGTTTCGCAGATCGCCCGTTCAGTCTGTCGTTTTTTGCATCTGAACGAAGACATGGCGGAAGCCTTGGCCCTGGCCCACGATTTGGGGCATACGCCGTTTGGCCATGCAGGTGAAGACGCACTTGATGCGGCGATGGAGCCATACGGCGGTTTCGATCATAACGCCCAATCGCTGAAAGTCGTGACTAGGCTAGAGCGGCGTTATTACCAGTTCGACGGGCTGAACCTGACCTGGGAAGTCCTTGAGGGAATCGTTAAACACAACGGCCCGGTCACGAAGGCGCATCCGTTCATCACCGAATATAACGCCGAAAACGACCTCTGGCTCGACACCTATGCGTCGGCTGAAGCGCAGGTCGCCGCCCTGGCCGATGACGTGGCCTACAATAATCACGATATCGATGACGGTTTGCGCGCCGGGCTCTTCCGTATCAAGGACCTGGCCGATGTGCCGCTGGCCGGTCCGGTCTTTGCCGAGGTTAAGAAAGATTTTGGCGAGGCCCCGGAATCGGTGCTGATTCATGAAGCCGTGCGCAGAATGATTGGCCTGATGGTCAATGATCTCTTGGAAGAAACGCAAAAAAGGATTAAGGATGCCGCGCCCAAGTCTGCTGACGACATTCGGCGGCTCGGGAGTCCGGTGGCCGCGTTCTCGAAAAATATGCGGGAACACGACCGGGCGCTGAAGCAGTTCCTGTTCGAGAACATGTATCGGCACTACAAACTGAACCGCATGACCAGCAAGGCTCGCCGGGTTGTTCAAGACCTGTTCGCATTGTTGGTCAAGGAGCCCAATTGCCTGCCGACAGAGTGGCGGGACCGGGCCGGTCCTCCCAATTCGGAAGAGACTGCGCGGTTGGTGTGCGACTACATTGCCGGAATTACGGACCGCTTCGCGCTGGACGAACATCAAAAGCTGTTCGACGTGCAGGCAAGAGCATCATGAATTTTTACCGTTACCTCCGTGAAGCCGTATTAACATCCTTAAAAGATCTGGAACGGGAAGGGCTGATCCCCGAAGGGGTCGATACCGCCCGTGTTTCTGTTGACCCGCCCCGCGACCCTGCTCATGGGGACGTCGCGACCAACGCTGCCATGGTGCTGTCTAAGGCTGCCGGGATGAAACCGCGCGATCTGGCTGGGATGCTGGCTGAACGATTGGGGGCGATGGAAGAAGTGGAGAGTGCCGAGGTGGCGGGGCCTGGGTTTCTCAATCTTCGGCTTTCTCAGGGCTTCTGGCATGCCCGGTTGGGTGAAGTTCTGAAAAACGGCCAATCATACGGTAATTCCCATTTGGGGGGCGGCGCCAAGGTTAATGTAGAGTATGTCTCGGCTAACCCGACGGGGCCCATGCATGTTGGGCATGGCCGTGGCGCTGTGGTAGGCGATGTGCTGGCCCGCCTGCTTGAAAAAGCCGGTTACCGAGTGACTAAGGAATACTATATCAACGATGCAGGGGCGCAGGTTGATGTGTTGGCCCGCTCGCTCCATCATCGCTACCGGGAAGCCCTGGGAGAAAATCTCGGTGATATTCCCGAAGGTCTTTATCCGGGTGATTATTTGATCGCTGTGGGCAAAGCGCTTGCCGACACCGCAGGCGATAAATATCAACACGCCGATGAAGCTCAGTGGTTGCCTGAGGTGCGTCAATACGCCATTGACGCCATGATGAACCTGATTCGTGAGGATTTGGCGGCCTTGGGCGTTGAGCATGATGAATTTTTCTCAGAACGCTCCCTGGTTGAAGCGGGCGGCGTCGACAAGGTGCTTGATTTTCTTACTGGCAAAGACTTGATCTATACCGGCGTCTTGGAACCGCCAAAGGGTAAAAAACCCGATGATTGGGAAGAACGTCCGCAGACGTTGTTCAAGGCCAGCGAATTTGGCGATGACGTGGACCGACCGATTAAAAAGTCTGACGGTAGCTGGACTTACTTTGCCACCGACATGGCCTATCATCTGAACAAGTTTAAACGTGGTTATGGCACCATGATCGATGTTTGGGGCGCCGACCACGGCGGCTACGTCAAGCGCATGGAGGCCGCAATCAAGGCGCTGACCGAAGGGCAGGGCGAATTGGACGTTAAGCTCTGCCAGATGGTCTCGCTGCTCGATAATGGTGAACCGGTCAAGATGTCTAAGCGTTCCGGTACATTTGTTACATTGCGGGAAGTAATCGATGCGGTGGGTAAAGATGTGGTGCGTTTCATCATGCTGACCCGCAAGAACGATGCACAGCTTGATTTCGACCTTTCCAAGGTTAAGGAGCAATCTCGTGAAAATCCGGTGTTTTATGTGCAATACGCTCATGCGCGGGCGCATTCTGTCATGCGGCATGCCGCCGAACAGTTCCCCGGCCTCGGTCAATCGGGAGAGGCTTTAGCGGGGGCCGATTTGTCGTTGCTTTCCGATGAGGCGGAGCTTGACCTGATCAAACAGATGGCGACTTGGCCGCGTTTGGTTGAAGGGGCCGCCGATGCCCATGAGCCGCACCGCATCGCCTATTATCTCTATGATCTAGCCTCCCTGTTCCATGGTTTGTGGAACAAGGGCAAGGACAATGCGGATCTTCGCTTCCTGTTTGCCGATAATGAAGAACTGACCCGCGCCCGATTGGCTCTTTTAAAAGGTACCGCGACGGTGATCGCTTCTGGCTTGGAAGTCTTCGGTGTGACGCCGGTTGAAGAGATGCGTTAATCCCCTATTTATAAAACCATAGTAGGCTGCTCCCGGGATATTGGGAGTAATTTGAGCATGGCCTCAGATAACGATAACGGCGCACCGCCGATTGAGATTCCAACAGAGTCTCTTGAATTCGAACACGTCAAACGCGAGAAGACCGTAAAGTCCAGCCTCGGTAGACGGTTGTTGATGATTAGCATCCTGGCTGCTGCGGTTGCCGGTGCGGCTGCTTGGTGGGTGTTTGACGGACAGTATTCGACCATGTTCGCCGGAAGCGACGACGGTCAGGTGCCAACGGTGAGAGCCGATATCTCGCCGGTCAAGGTAAAGCCTGAAAATCCGGGTGGTATGGACGTGCCAAACCAGGACAAGCTGGTCTACGAACGACTCGGCCAAAAGCCGACGGAAGAACGGGTCGAGCGCTTGTTGCCGGAAGCCGAAAAGCCCATGCCCAAGCCGCAGCCCCAACCTGAGGCCAAGCCCGAGTCTACTCCGACGCCCCAACCAACCGCGACGCAACCAGCCCAAATGGCTTCCGGTAATGAACCGCCAAAACCTCCGGCTATTCCAACCGAAAAAGTTGTTGCTGAGAAAATCGCACCAGTGAAGCCTGCGGCTGAGCAACAGGTTTCTGCCGTGCCTACTGAAAAGGAAGTGGCTGCTGTTGAAGCGCCAAAGCCTGCAGAGGTCGCTAAGCCAACAGAGGCTAAGCAGCCTGAAGCACCGAAACCGACGCCGGTTGTGAAAGCTGAGCCAAAACCGGTTCCTGCTCCCAAGCCTAATCCGACTCCTGCTGCACCTGACTTATCTAAGTCTTATCAAGTGCAACTGGCTGCCGTGCGCTCTACGGCTTCAGCCGAGGCGGAATGGAAACGGATGCAGAAGAAGTTTCCCTCACAACTGAGTAAGCTGAGCCTCAATGTGGTTAAGGCTGATCTGGGTAAAAAGGGAATTTTTTACCGGTTGCGGGCCGGTCCCGTCGCCGATGCTGCGGCGGCAAAGGTCATCTGCTCTGCCTTGAAGGCTAAAAAGGCGGGGTGCTTGATTGTCCGTCCCGGAAAATAACCGACCGAGCGCAGTCGTTCTCGGTTGCGCCGGGCCTTCCTTAACTTCAGAAGAAAAAGCCTTTTTCAGGGATGCCAATCCCTTGGGCTTTATCCTCTTTGCCCGTAACTGTGAAACGCCTGAGCAGGTGACGGCTCTGGTCGCCGATCTGCGTGACGCTGTTGGCCGTGCCGATGCGCCGGTGCTGATTGATCAGGAAGGGGGAAGGGTGGCTCGCCTGAGGCCGCCTCATTGGCGGAATATGCCCGCCGCTTCCCGCTTTGCTGCACTGTATACTCATGCGCCAGAGGCCGCCGAAGAAGCGGTGTATCTCAACAATCGCCTGACGGCGGGAGAATTGTGCCGGCTCGGCATTACGGTTAATTGCACTCCGGTCCTCGATCTGCCTCAGCCAGACGCCGATCCAATAATCGGAGATCGCGCCTTCGGCAAAGCGCCGGAACAAGTGGTCCGGTTGGCCGAGATGGTTTGTAAGGGGATGCTGGATGGTGGCGTTGCGCCGGTGATCAAACATGTTCCTGGGCATGGACGGGCGACGGTCGATAGCCATCAGGCCCTGCCAATCGTCGGGACCGATCCCGAGACCTTGGAAACGTACGACTTTGCGCCATTTGTCGCGCTTTCCGCCATGCCCTGGGCCATGACGGCCCATGTGGTCTATCAAGCTTTCGACAGCGATGCTCCCGCGACCTTATCTAAAAAAGTGGTCGAAGAGGTCATTCGGGGTCACATAGGCTTTGATGGTTTACTCATCTCGGACGATCTTTCGATGAAGGCTTTGGGCGGTAATTTCCGTCGACGTGCTGAAGGGAGTCTTGCTGCGGGATGCGATTTGGTGCTCCACTGCACCGGTGAAAAGGGCGAGATGGTTGCCGTGATGGAAGGATGCCGCCCGATGACGGATAAAGCCTTAGCGAGATTTGCCGAAGCCGAAAGGATGCGGACGGAAACATGGGTACCGATTGATGAAAAAGAAGGTGAAGCCCGTTTGGCCGAGTTGCTGCAATGAATGAGTTCTACGATATCGCCTATACGGTTTCGGTCTGGGCTCTGCCAATTTTGCTGGCTGTGACGCTCCATGAAGCCGCACACGGCTGGGTCGCCTGGAAGCTGGGCGACAATACGGCACGGTCTCTGGGGCGTGTCACCTTCAACCCGCTAAAGCATATCGATCCCTTCGGAACCGTAATTTTGCCGGGACTTTTGTTGCTTGGCTCGGGCGGTAAGTTCATGTTCGGCTTCGCCAAGCCGGTACCGGTCAATTTCTGGAACCTGCGCAGCCCGCGCCGCGATATGGTCTTAGTCGCTTTGGCCGGTCCGGGGAGCAATCTAATGATGGCGACGGCGGCCATTTTCCTTCTTCACCTTTTGCCGCATTTGCCGGTCGAAATTGCCTACTGGGCGCGAGACAATCTGCTCAATGCGGCCTGGATTAATCTTATTCTCGGCGTTTTCAATATGCTGCCTTTACCGCCGCTTGACGGTGGGAGAGTGGCTGTCGGCCTGTTGCCCCGTTTTCTTGGTGAGCCTTTGGCCAAACTGGAACGTTTCGGCATCTTCATTATCCTTGGGGTTTTGTTTATTCTGCCCTGGATCGGCGATGCCATCGGCGTGCAACTCAATGTTTTTTGGTGGCTCGTCGGCGAACCGGCCTTGTTCATTTTGCGATTCATTGCTCAAATGGCCGGGATCGGGGGAATTTAACCAGCAGCAGGACCCAAGGGGGCCATGAGCGATCTTTTCGAAGAAGACAACCCGGAGGAAGGCAAGGTCAGGCCGGAAGGCGATCTGAACCTTGCGGTCGACGGCTATGAAGGGCCGCTCGATGTGTTGCTGACGCTTGCTCGGGACCAAAAGGTCGATCTCGTTCAAATTTCCATTCTTCAACTGGCCGACCAATTTTTGAAATGGGTTGCTGAGGCGCGGCGTCGCAATCTGGAATTGGCTGCTGACTATTTGGTTATGGCCGCTTGGCTGGCCTATCTGAAGTCTCGTCTATTGATTCCTACGCCGGAAGGTGAAGAAGAGCCCTCGGGGGAAGAGATGGCCGCCGCTCTGCAATTCCAGCTTCAGCGTTTGGAGGCCATGCAGGACGCCGGGGCCAAGCTGATGGCGCGGCCGCAGTTGGGGCAGGATTTCCATCGGCGGGGCTGCCCCGAACATTTTGTCAGCACCTCGAAGACCGTTTTTGAGGTGACCCTTCACGACATGCTCAAGGCTTATGGCGACATTAAGCGCCGCGCCAAGGGCCGGGTGATGGATATTGAGCCGCTGGATTTGTATTCGGTGGATGATGCGCTCCATCGACTACGGACCATGCTGGCGATTGGCGTTCCCGACTGGGAGGAACTGCAACATTATCTGCCGCCCGGCATGAAAGCCGGTTTGCCGACTCGCTCGGCGGTCGCCGCAACCTTTACCGCGACGCTTGAGATGGCGCGTGAAGGCATGGTGATGATACGTCAGACCGACACCTTCGGCCCCATCTATGTCAGGAGTTCACCCGATGGCAGTGGGGAGCGCGGCGTCAAGACAACGAAGGACCGTACCGACAATGAGTGAGATCAACACTGACCACTTGAACCTGCTTGAAGCTATCCTGTTTTCGGCGACCGATGTGATGCCGGAAAAGTCCCTGGTGACGCGGCTGCCTGACGGCGCCGACCTGAAAAGCCTTTTGGCGCGATTGCAGAAGGACTATGAGGGGCGGGGTGTGCGGCTGGTTCAGGCAGGTAAAGGCTGGGCTTTCCGTACCGATCCAGAGGTTTCTCGTCAGCTCAATGTTGAGAGCGAAGATAAGCGCAAGCTGTCGCGTGCAGCCATTGAGACGCTGTCGATTGTTGCCTACCATCAACCGGTCACACGGGCCGAGATTGAAGAAGTACGTGGCGTTTCTTTGAGTAAAGGAACTCTGGATGTGCTTTTCGATGCCGACTGGATCAAGCCTAAAGGACGGCGCCGTACGCCGGGGCGGCCGATGACCTGGGGAACGACCGATGAATTCCTTGATCACTTTGGTTTGGAGACGGTAAAAGACCTGCCGGGTATGGAAGAGTTGAAGGCTGCGGGCCTGATTGATACACGTCCGGCTTTGGCAGCTTATACGGCGCGCGGCGATATGGGGGACTTGCTTGACGACACTGCCGAGAACGAAGTTGCCGAAGCCGAAGCGCAAGAGATAACCGACCGCCTCAATGAGCCCCTCGACCCGGACGATGGGGCGGAAGCTGAAGTTTAAAGGATACAAGAAGCATGTCGATTAAGGGTACCGAAACCGAGAAAAATCTGCTGAAAGCCTTTGCCGGAGAAGCTCAGGCGCGCAATCGTTATACCTTCTGGGCAGGAAAGGCGCGTAAGGAAGGCTATGTGCAGATTTCTCACGTTTTCGAGGAAACCGCCGATCAGGAAAAGGCCCACGCCAGCCGTTTTTATAAGTTTCTCGAGGGGGGGGACTTGGAGATCACCGAAACCTATGAGGCGGGCGGCAACGGCACGACGTTGGAAAACCTTCGGATGGCGGCTGCCGGCGAAGAGCATGAATGGACTGAAATGTATCCCGCATTTGCCGAAACCGCCCGTAAGGAAGGATTTGAAGAAATCGCGGCGGCGTTCGAGGCGATCTGTGTCGCCGAAAAACAGCATGGAAAACGGTTTTCCGATCTGGCCGACAATATTGAAGCAGGCCGGGTCTTCAAGCGTGGTGAAAAAGTCGTTTGGCGTTGCCGTAACTGTGGCTACCTGCATGAAGGTGAGGAAGCGCCTGAAAGCTGTCCTGCCTGCGTACATCCCCAGGCTCATTTCGAATTGCTAGGCGAAAACTGGTAAATCTATTGCGTCTCAAGCTGTTGGGCGGTCTTTGTATCTGAGGCCGGTGGCGCGGCGTTGGCCAGCACAAAGGCCATTGTTTGGAACAAGGTATGCGGGGTGATGGGTTTTTCGATGTAGGCATCGTGGCTGATGCTACCCGTCCGTTGCCGTGCCGTCTGCTCATCAAGCCCACTTAAAAAAACGATTTTGACCTTAGGGTCGACAGTGAAGGCTTGGCGGGCTAAATCGCCGCCCGTCATTCCATCCATCAGAACATCGCTTAGCACGAGATCGACGGGAGCTCTTGAGAGCCTGTCGAGGGCGTTGTAGGGATCTCCGGTCAACTGAATGCGATTGACGCCGCCCGCTTTTAGAACGGTCGTCAGAAGCTTCTGAAAATTCGGGTTGTCTTCAACGACCAAAATTCTCTGTGCCGCCCAATTAAGATGGTAGCCGCCGTCCAGTGTAATGCGTGTAGCGGCTGCTTGCGCCTCAATATTTCCCATACAGTCCTGGCAGAGCAAAGCATCGTCGCCCAAAATGTGATCGGTTAGCCATTTTGAAAGAAATGTCAGAAGGTCGTCTCCTGAAAATCCTTGAGGGGCGGTGAGAAATGCGTCTTTGTAGGCTGCAACCTTTTCAGCCAACTCTTCATGGCGTTCTTTATGTTCGGTCAAACTCGAATGGTTAGCTATTTCCTGAAAGCGTTCCTCGCGCTCGAAATGATAGACCGTGTAGTCGGCTAAAGAGGAGATGACGCTGCCAAGAACGGTGCTTTCTTCATTGGCTTCAATGCAGGCGGCCACCTGGTTGAGTAGGCGGATCAGGACTCGGTGATCTGAATCGATGAAGGGTATTCCCAGTTCGAGTTCGGTCGTCCACTTAATATAGTTCATCCGTCTTCTCCGTCCGGTTATCGTAAATCGCGGGAGAAGCTAACAGATTCGAGTTGAATGTATTAATGCCTTTGTCTCAAAACGTTTTACTGATTGTTCCAAATCGAGCTGATCAGGCGGGGATGGCTTGGCCGAAATGCCGTGAGCGTTCAATCGCCGGGAGGCAAGCCGCCTTGAAAGTGGCGGCTGGGAGGTTCCAGAGAGCGTCTGTTTCCCGGACTTTGCCGCCCATGACCGTCGTGGCACGCCCGCTCATGGAAAACAGGGGGTGGTGCCCCGCCGCATCAAGAAGAGCATAGCCGCGTTTGTCGGGTTCGGAAACGGCAAGTGAAGGCAGACCGATGACGTCGAGTGGCATGGATTTGAAAAAAGCCCTGACCAATCCTTGCAGTAAGCGCTTGTCTCGGGCTGGGAGGGTGACGCCCAATTCGGTCATATAGAGAACTTTTGTTTTGTCGGAAAAAGCCCCTTTGCTGCGGCATCGTGCTGAGTGGAGAAACATTTCCCGGGTTGCGTCGGTGCCTTCGTAGAGATAGGCGAAGTCATCCCAGAGTTCTTCAAGAGGGGCGACCCAGCCATAATGAAGTCCGGCGATTCCGTCAGAGCCACTAAGCACCAACGAGCAGAAAAAGGGATAGTCGGCCATGGCCTTCAGGAGGCGGCTTTTAAGAATAGCCAATGGGTATGAGGGGTGAAGAGGTGCTTCGCATCCTGTGCTTTTGCAGGTAAGTCCTTCGGCTTTACTCTCATCAAGCTTGGCCAGTGGTTGGTATTCATCCAGGCCATAGACGTCGCCAATGGCATAGCGCCGATGACATCGCGGACAGTGGAGATACTCGCTCCAACTGGCCGGATCGATGGGTGCGCCGTGCCCGAAAATATCCCGATAGCAGGTCGCAAGCCCGGTGATGAAGGTCTCATCTTCCATCGCCGCTTTCGCATCTGTGAGATAAGCGACCCGATAGGCTTCTCCTGAAGCGGTCAGATAGAGACGCTCTTCGCGTTTTAGCCAGGCTTGCATGTCAGAAATTTAGGTTTGAAATTTCGGTGACGGCGAGTCTAGTGGCGATAAAGGTCACAGCTTTTTCTGGGATAAACGGCTTACAGGTGTAGATATCGAGATCGAGTCCGTCTTCCCAATCCATCACCACACCGGAGGTTTCCCAATGCATCCAGGCTGCCTGTCCTTTCACAAAGGGCTTTGTGAGGACGCGCATATCGAGCACTTGGGAGAGAGCGGGGAGCAATGCCTCAACTTCAGGACGGCGCGGAGGGCGTGAGAGGAGCCCCCGCATAGCAAGGCGTTGACGGCAGATCGTCGGCGCCAATTCCCGCCAATGGGTAGCCCCGTCATGTAACGACTTTGAGACGGTGTTCTCTGGCTGTCCTTCGAAAAAATCCTGAGCGTGACGGATGATGGCTGAGCGCGGCAGGGGCGCGCGGGTGGAAATGTCGATACTGATGAAGCAAGGCTGTCTGTCGTCCCAGGCGTAAAGGTGGATGGCCGAACTGCGTCCCAGAGGGACCCACCCAGATAGACCGTAGAGCGGTGAAAGGTGAGCTCTGGGCTCTTGGAGAACCGGGAGATTAAGGAGCTCTGCCAGCTCCTCAAGATAGCGACAGACTTTTTCTTCGCCCGCTCTGTCGGTGCCGACGGGGCTGTCGCAATAAAACTCCAAAACGAACGTATCTCGGAATTGATGATGAAGTCTGCAAGGTGAAGGAATGCGATTGGGGATCGGATAATTCACGGTTCAAGTCCTTTCGGTTGAACTCAACATCGAGCGTTCAGGGTATGACGAAAATGTATACACGTCAAGAGATAGTTAACAACAATAAACACTAATAACGAGTATAATTTTTTGTGTTTTTCCCATTGTTTTTCTTGGGATTGCAGGGATTAGAGCTTTGTTGCCCTGATGGGTGGTGCTCATTGTCCCCGGGCGCGTCTACAAAGCTTTGTATTTACCTAAGAGATGGAGTAGAACCTTCGTTGCGGCGGCTTTGGCTTTCTGCCATTATCCGATGCCGCTATTCTGTTTTTTTGTTTTGGAGTTGAATTCATGGGGATTGGCGTTTGGCAGGTTATTCTCATCCTGGTGATCGTGCTGATCATCTTCGGCGCGGGTAAACTGCCGCGGGTGATGGGGGATGTGGCCAAAGGTATCAAAAACTTCAAGTCGGGGATGAAGGACGAGGAACTCGCAGCATCGACCGGCGCCGACAAGCCGGAAGAGAAAGACGGTGAGTCTGCGAAGGTGATTGAAGCCGAAGCCGCTGAAACTGAGAAGAAAGAGAAAGAAGAAGCCAAGGGCTGATCAAGGCTCCTTGGAGCTTTGTTGCAACCTCATGTGCTGATTCTCGGAAGCTTCGATGTTTGATATCGGTTGGTCTGAGATCGCTATCATTGCCATGATAGCGCTCGTCGTTATTGGTCCGAAAGACTTACCCAAGGTTTTGAAAACCATTGGGCAATGGGTGGGCAAGGCCCGCGCCATTACGCGTGAGTTCCAGAAAGGCGTCGAGGACGTCATTAAGGAATCCGAACTGGATGAAGTGCGCGATCAGATCAACTCGGTAAAAGATTTCAGTATCGAGGATCAGGTCAAAGAGACCGTCGATCCGGATGCAGAACTTGCTGATGCGTTTGATGTAACCATGGATGAAAACATGGAAGAAACCGCGGTGGAGGAAAAACCCGCCCCGGAAAAAGATCAAACCGCCAAGAAATCTGCAGCCAAGGCAAAGTCGGAAGCCTCCCAGCCGTTGGCTGCCAGTGAGAAACCCACCATCGCCGCTCCGGAAGAAGCTGGCGAAACCGATAAAGATAAGGCGTAGATAGCGTGTCCGAGGGTCTTTCCAGTAAGAAAATGGCGCTCATGGAGCACATTATTGAGCTCCGCACCCGCCTTATGTGGTCGGTGGGCGCGGTGTTCATCGCTTTTGTCGGTTGCTACTATTTCGCCCAGGACATTTACGCCTTTTTGGTCAGGCCATTGACCGAATTGCTGGGTGAAGACCGGCGGCTCATCTATACGGCCCTTCATGAAGCCTTTTTTACCTATATCAAGGTTTCCTTCTTCGCTGCGCTCTTCCTGGCCTTTCCGGTGATCGCCGGTCAAATCTGGATGTTTATCGCACCGGGGCTTTATAAGCACGAGCGCTCCGCCTTTTGGCCGTTTCTGATCCTAACCCCCATTCTGTTCGTCATGGGGGCGGCGCTGGTTTACTACTTCATCATGCCCTTAGCCTGGCAGTTCTTCCTGGGTTTTGAGAGTGTCGGCGGCGACGGGATGATGAAAATTCAGCTCGAAGCCAAGGTGAACGAATATCTCTCCTTGGTGATGCGGTTGATTTTTGCCTTCGGGATCAGTTTCCAACTACCTATTCTGCTGACCCTGTTGGCCCGCATTGGGGCGGTGACCTCGCGCGGTCTGGCGGCCAAACGGAAATACGCCCTGGTGGCCGTGGTGACCTTTGCCGCCGTTTTGACGCCGCCCGACTTGATCAGCCAGATCGGTCTCGCTATTCCGATCATGATTCTCTATGAGATTTCTATTTTCTCCGTTCGCGCGGTCGAAAAGAAGAAGGCGCTCAGAGAAGATGAAGAAGAGCTTGAAGACGATTTCGACGAAGAAGACGAAACCGACTTCAACGAAACCTGATAGCCCTTAAGGTTCCCATATGTTCGATATCAAATGGATCCGCGACAATCCCGAAGCTTTTGACGCTGGAATGAAGCGGCGCGGGCTTGATGGGCAGTCCGCCGCCATTCTTGCCGCCGATGCCGAGCGTCGGAAAGTTCAAACCGAAGCCCAAGAAGTCCAGGCCGAGCGTAACAAGATCGCCAAGCAGATCGGCGCGCTGAAAGCCAAAGGCGAAGACGCCAGTGCCGTGATCGAAGAGGTTGCTCAGTCGAAGCAGCGTCAGGCCGAATTGGAAGAACAGTCCAAGGTTCTATCTGACAAGGTCGATGAAATGCTTTCGGTCTTGCCGAATATTCCCAATGACGATGTTCCCGATGGTGAAACCGAAGACGATAACCAAGAGCTCCGAAAATGGGGCAATATTCCCAGTTTTGACTTCGAGCCAAGACAGCATTTCGAGATTGGTGAAGACCTGGGCTTGATGGATTTTGAGACGGCGGCCAAAATTTCCGGCTCCCGTTTTGTGGTTCTTTCCGGCGCATTGGCTCGGCTGGAACGGGCCTTGGCTAACTATATGCTCGATATGCATACCGGCGAGTTTGAATTTATTGAGGTCAACCCGCCTGCTCTGGTGCGTGATGCCGCTCTATACGGTACTGGACAACTTCCCAAGTTTGCCGAGGACCTGTTTAAAACCGAGCAAGGGCACTGGATGATACCGACGGCCGAAGTACCGCTTACCAATATTGTGCGCGAGGAGATTATCTCGGAAAGCTATTTACCGCGCCGCTATACGGCCATGACTTGGTGTTTCCGTGCCGAAGCGGGGGCTGCGGGTAAGGATACGCGGGGGATGATTCGTCAGCACCAATTCACCAAGGTTGAAATGGTGGTTGTCGCTAAGCCCGAAAACTCCGAAGCTGAGCATGAACGGATGACGGCCTGTGCCGAGGCTATTCTAAAAGGGCTCAACCTTCCGTATCGCGTCGTGTCGCTTTGCACCGGCGACCTGGGTTTCTCAGCCCGTAAAACCTATGATCTTGAGGTTTGGTTGCCGGGTCAGGATACCTATCGCGAAATATCCAGCGTTTCCAACTGTGGCGACTTCCAGGCGCGCCGGATGAAGGCGCGCTACCGTCCTGAGGGCGAGAAGGGGACGCGCTTCGTCCATACGCTCAACGGTTCTGGCCTTGCCGTCGGGAGGACTTTGGTCGCCGTATTGGAAAACTACCAGCAGGAAGACGGTTCGGTCATCGTGCCGGATGTCTTGAAGCCCTACATGGGCGGTTTGGAGGTCATTGAGAAGAATGTTTGACGCCCCGCTCGATCTATCCAACGCCCGGGTTCTGATTTCCAACGATGATGGCATTCATGCGACTGGTATTCAGGTTTTGGAAGAAGCGATCCGCCCACTGGTCAAAGAAGTTTGGGTGGTTGCGCCGGAAAGTGAGCAAAGTGGCGCCGGACATTCGCTGACCCTACGGAGCCCGTTGCGGTATCGTAAGGTAAAGGAATTTTGGTATGCGGTTGATGGGACACCGACCGACTCTGTGTTGGTCGCCTGTAACCAAATTCTAAAAGATAAGCAGCCCGATATTATCCTTTCCGGGATTAATCGCGGAGCCAACCTCGGCGAGGATGTCACCTACTCAGGCACCGTTTCCGCAGCCATGGAAGGCACGCTTTTGGGCATCCCGTCTATTGCGCTCAGCCAAATTGTTGTCGGCGGTAAAACCAAGTGGGCGACCTCGGCGCACTATGTTCCCGAAATCGTTAGGAAGCTTGTTTCGATGCCTTGGCCCCGGAGCGTGCTGATGAACGTCAATATTCCGGCCGTCGATGCCGATGAAGTTTCCGGGCTGGAGATCACCAGACAGGGGCGGCGGAGAATCGGTGGCGATATGATCGAGCAAATCGATCCGCGCGGCATGCCCATCTACTGGATCGGCATTCAGCGCGAACATCAGGGGCTGGAAGACGATACGGATCTTTCAGCGATCAATCGCAATGCCATCGCCATCACCCCGTTATCTATGGAAATGACCCACGAAGGCATGATGGGAGACCTTAAAAAGGTGTTCCCATGAACGGCGGGGAAAACGAGGATCGCGATCGACTGATTGCCGAGCTTCGAAGTTCCGGGATCGTTGATGAGCGTGTGCTTGCGGTCATGGCCGATATCCCGCGGGAGATGTTCGTTCCCGAGACATTTTCCCGCAACGCTTGGGACAACACGGCCCTGCCGATTGGCTATCATCAAACCATCAGCCAGCCTCAGGTGGTCGCCATGATGACCGAAGCGCTGGAGGTCAACGACCGCATCAAGGTGCTGGAAATCGGCACCGGATCTGGCTATCAGGCGGTTATTCTCTCCAGGCTTTGTCGACGGCTCTACACCATTGAACGCCATAAACCGCTGCTTGATGCGGCGGAGGCCCGTTTTTCGGGGCTTGGCATCCACAACATCACAACGCTTCTTTCCGATGGCTCAAAAGGGTGGCCCGCTCAAGCGCCTTTTGAGCGGATTATAGTTACGGCTGCGGCTCATGACGTGCCGCCGGTATTGATTGATCAGTTGGCCGTTGGTGGAATAATGGTAATTCCTATTGGCGATCATGTGAGCTATCAGCGGCTCTATAAAGTGACGAAAACTGCAGATGATTTCGAAATGGAGGATTTGGGCGGTGTGCGTTTTGTGCCTCTAGTTGCGGGAATGCCGGGGTCCAGTGAAGAAGACTAACCGTTTCACTGTCTTACAGGGGTGTTGATGGGGGCTCAACCGCCCCCCATAATGACCCCATGATTCGTTTTGTTCCCCATATCCAGATTACCCGCTTCCTGGCGGTTGCGTGCGCCGGGTGGCTGTTATCTTCCTGTGGGGGGGTGGATTTTTCCGATCTCACTAAGACCGGGACAGATCGGGGAGCAAGCGCCACTTCGTCAAGGCTGGTCGCCAAGGGCGGCGTTGTTAAGGTCGAAAGTGGCGATACGGTCTATGGTATTGCTCGCAGGATTGGCGTACCTGTCCGGGCCTTGATCGATTACAACCGCCTCAAACCGCCTTATCGGCTTTACGTCGGTCGCAAACTCTACATTCCCCAGGTAACGACCCATAAGGTTTCCAAGGGTGAAACCCTGTATCAGTTGGGGCGGATGTATGATGTTTCGATCTACGATATCGCGCGTGAGAACAATCTGAAACCGCCATATACGCTCTATGTTGGGCAAAACCTTAAGCTCCCCGGCGGTTCCAGGGGGGTGACCACGGGAACGCCAGTTAAGAACCCAACGGTGACCGGACGGACCATTTCTGTTGCCAAGAGCAACACGACCTACCGGAGCGCCCGTCTTCCCAAGCCCCCTCCAGTTGCAGGCAAGGGGTTTACCTGGCCGCTCAAAGGACGGGTCGTTTCCCGTTTTGGCGCTAAAAAGGGCGGCCTCCAGAATGACGGAATTAATATCGTTGCGCCCCGTGGTACAGTCGTGAAGGCGGCCCAAAACGGTGTGGTCGCCTACGCCGGTAACGAGCTTAAAGGCTTCGGCAACCTGCTGCTGATCAAGCACTCCAATGGCTGGGTAACGGCTTATGCCCACAATGATGTGTTGTTAGTGAAGCGCGGCGATAAGGTTCGCAAAGGACAGATTATATCGAAAGTCGGCAGCTCCGGTAATGTCAGCAGCCCACAACTGCACTTCGAAATTCGCCAGGGAAAACGGGCGATCAACCCGGAAAAACATCTAACCTAAAAAGCGAGCTATTGCGTGTAGATGATTGAATATAAATTATATAATCTCATCTTCATCGAATAGCGGGTCCATTTCAATCTCTTCTTCAACGGATGCGATGGCTTCGCCAGCCTGTTCCGGTTTTTTCACCGTCGCCACATGAAAAATTGCATCTCCCGGATTGATAACCGGAAGGTTTGAGCGACCGATGACGATTCCGGAGAAGGGGGCCGTGATGACGCTTTCTTCTAAGCCAAAGGGATCTGAGACGTAGGCCAAAATAGTACCGCTTTTGACAAAATCGCCAATCGCCCTGACACCCCTGAATAGGCCGCCGACCGGAGAGCGAATCCATTTGCTCTTTTCCGAAATGGTCGGGGTAATTTTGGCTTTGCTGATCCGTTTGGCCGAAATCATGCCGATTTTATGCATGACATTGAGGATGCCCCTCAAGCCGACCCGTACCGACATTTCATCGAAGCGTAGAGCCTCTCCAGCTTCGTAGAGAAGAACTTCCACCCCCATTTTATGGGCGGTCATACGCATGGATTGTTCGCGGAACGGGGCTTTGAGGATCAAGGGGGCGCCAAAGGCCTGGGCTAACTGATGCGTTTCGTCGTTGGTTGAGTTGTAGCGGATTTGGGGTAGGTTAACCCTGTGCCGAGCGGCGGAATGGATGTCGATACCATAGTTGGAGCGACCAAGGATTTCCTTGGTGAATAAATTGGCCAGTTGTCCGGCCAGGGAGCCGTTGTCCGCACCGGGGAAGGTCCGGTTGAGATCGCGTCTGTCGGGCAAATAGCGGGATTGGTTGACGAATCCGAAAGTGTTGACCACCGGGATACAGATCAGTGTACCCTTGAGGCCTTTGATTGCCGAACTGGCCAAAAGCCGACGAATGATTTCCACTCCGATAACTTCATCGCCGTGAATGGCGGCGCTGACGAACAGCGCCGGGCCATCGCGCCGACCGTGGATAATCCGTACGGGCATTGTGCTTGGCATGTGGTTGGAAAACGAGCCGACAGGCAGGTCGACAACCAGCGCGCTACCAGGGGGGACGGTCTTGTCTCCGATAATGAAGTCTGCGCGCATTTAGCGATCCTTTTCTTAAAGGTTTTTGCCCAGGCGTCCGGCCAAATCCTGAATAAACTGCCAGGCGACCCTGCCAGACCGGGCCCCGCGCGTCATCGACCACTCGAGCGCTTCCGCCCGCAATTGCTCTGTATCGATTTTCAGATCGTAATGATCGGCATAGCCTTCGATGATGGCGAAATAGATGTCCTGGGAACAATTATGGAAACCAAGCCATAGGCCAAAGCGATCGGAGAGCGAGACCTTTTCTTCAACGGTTTCCGCCGGGTTGATGGCCGTGGAACGTTCGTTTTCAATCATATCGCGCGGCATCAGGTGGCGGCGGTTGGAGGTAGCGTAGAAAATCACGTTGTCCGGTCGTCCCTCTATCCCGCCTTCCAGGACAGCTTTAAGGGATTTGTAGGTGGCGTCCTCGCCGTCGAACGACAGGTCGTCGCAAAACAGCACAAAACGGCGCTTTGATCCTTTGAGTAGGCTGAGTAGTTTGGGCAGCGAAGGGATGTCCTCGCGGTGGATTTCCACCAAAACCAACGCATCGGGGATTTCCTGGCAGACGGCGGCATGGGCAGCCTTGACCAGAGAGCTTTTACCGGTCCCCCTGGCGCCCCAAAGCAACGCATTGTTGGCGGGCAGTCCCTTGGCGAAGCGTCGTGTGTTGTCGAGCAGAATGTCCTGCTGCTGATCAATTCCCCGCAACAGGCCAATCTCAATTCTATTCACCCTTTCAATGGGTTCTAAATAGGCGTTTTCCGCATGCCAGACAAAAGCATAGCCTGTTTCCAGGTTGTTGACCTTGGGTTGATTTGGCGCTAGGCGTTCCAGGGCTTCTGCTATACGGGTCAACAAGGGGGGAATATTTTGATCGGTCATGATGTCCTTTTGAGCCTAATGGGCGGAAAGAGGAAAATTAGCATGGCGGTGGATTTGCGCAAGTCTATGGCGATAAGGCTTGCGCAGGGAGTTTCAGGAACCATTTACAATCATATGCTTAAATATAAGCAAGACTGAGGTTAGTATGCTCTCAAGCGAACAAAACCCAGAACCGCCAAAGCGGCTTATGGTGGGAGAAAACGCTATCGAGGTGGGGCCCGTTGGAATGACGGCGAGAATTCTGGTTGCTGAAGACAACCACATTAACCAGAAGATCATTACGGCGATCTTGACCGAATTTGCCTACGAATTCGATATCGTGGACAACGGCGGCAAGGCCCTGGAAGCCGTGCGTGACGGAAGCTACGACCTCGTGTTGATGGATCTGGAAATGCCTGAGATGGATGGGATGGAGGCGACTGCCTGGATTCGCGATCAGATTTCATCGAATATCCCGATTATAGCCGTGACGGCCAATGCCGACCATTGGGAAGAGACCGAAATCCTGGGAGCCGGGATGAATGCCATGGTGGCGAAACCTTTGAACGCCATGGCTCTGATACAGGCGATTGACGAACAAATTAATGGATCGGCTGAAATAATTGAGCTTCCGGTCGATTCTGGCCCTGCCGACGATGAAATGGCCATGATGATGGCCATGGAAGCCGAGGCTGAACAAGGAACCCCGGCTCCTCAAGCGCCGCCAACTGAAGGAATGGATATCGCCGCCGTTGAGAAGGCCATGGAACACCTAGATGCCATCGCCAAGGTAACGGATGATGCAGGCGATACCATTGTCGGGGCCCTTGAGGAAATTGAAAAAGCGCTTTCCGAGTTGCAGGACGACCCGAGCCCTTCACGGTTTTACGATCTTTGCAATGCTATCGAAGAAAAGATGCTGGACGCCATGCAGGCTTGCGGGTTTACCGATCTGGTGGCCCAAAAGATCAAGACGGCGCGGGAATCCATGGATCCCAATGCCGGGGATGCCCAGGAAGGGGCGGGTGCGGGCTTTTCTCAAGACGATATCGACTCACTTTTCGACTAGTCCCCATTTTGGGTCTTTCGATCCGGTATATCCTTAAAAGTTGTTAAAACCTGGGAAAAAGCGGCCTAATCCGCTTGCATGTGTCTCTATGCGGGCTATATTCCGCTAACCTTACGATTCATCGTTCTTTGGAGACTGTCTTCCATGTTGATTTCCCCGGCTTATGCCCAGGATGCCGTTGCAGGCGCTGGCGGCGGACTCGCCAGTATGTTGCCTTTGGTTCTGATTTTTGTTGTTTTTTATTTTCTGCTGATCAGGCCGCAACAAAAAAAGATGAAGCAGCATAAGGATATGCTGGAAGCCATCCGGCGCGGCGATAAGGTCGTTACGGGCGGCGGTATCATCGGTACTGTGACCAAAGTGGGGAATGACGACGAACTTACTGTCGAAATTGCTGACAATATCAAGGTCAAGGTCAAGCGTTCCATGGTCTCCGAACTGGTGTCTAAGACTGAACCAGCCAGCGGCGAAGGTGCTTCCAAGGAAGAATCCAAGGAAGGCGACACCAGCGAAGGGGACGCGCCGAAAGGTGGCGGCCTCAAGCGCCTGCTGGGCGGCAAATAACCCCCAATATTACTAAAACCTTAGCGCGGTAGGTCCGCTCCATGCTTCATTTCGCCAATTGGAAGATTTCCATTATTCTCGGAGTCTGCCTGTTCGGTCTGGCTTTTGCGTTCCCTAACCTTTTGGACCGGGAAACAGCGGGGTCATTGCCCGACGGTATTCCGCACAAGCAAATCAGCCTGGGGCTCGACCTGCAGGGCGGATCGCACCTGCTCCTAGAGGTTGACGTTAAGTCGGTTCTGCGTGAACGCTTGACCTCGCTGGTCGATACGGTTCGTACGACGCTGCGTAAAGACCGGGTTGGTTATAAAGGGCTGGGTGTCGAAGGACATGCCGTCGTGGTGACCATCCGTAAGGCCGAGCAGTTTGATGCTGCGTTCCAAAGCCTGCGTAGCCTTGACCAGGGAGCACCAGGAAGCACTGGAGATAACGGTCTCATCCGCTTGGAGTTGACCGAGCAGGCCATACAAGAGCGCATTAAGTCTGCGGTCGATCAATCCATTGAAATCGTTCGCCGTAGGATTGATGAAACGGGTGTGCGGGAACCGACCATACAGCGCCAGGGCGAAGACCGTATTTTGATCCAGCTTCCCGGTGTTGATGATCCCGAGCGGATCAAACGGCTATTGGGCAAGACAGCAAAAATGTCCTTCCACATCGTCAATGACAATGTGGCGCCGGGCAGTCGCGCTCCAGCGGGCTCCCATTGGCTGCCTCATGTGGAATATAAAGATGCCGCGGGAGCTCCACAGAAAATCCTGGTCAACAAACGGGTGATGGTGAGCGGTGAAAACCTCATCGATTCCCAGCCGACGTTCGAAAACGGTCGCCCTGTCGTGAGCTTCCGTTTCGATTCTTTCGGAGCTAAGAAATTCGGCGACGCAACCAAGAGAAACGTTAATCGCCGTATGGCTATCGTGCTCGATGGCAAGGTAATCAGCGCGCCCCGGATCAACGAACCGATCCTCGGTGGCAGTGGGATCATCACCGGTCAGTACACTACCCAGTCGGCTCAGGATTTATCTTTGCTGCTGCGAGCGGGTGCGTTGCCAGCGCCTCTTACCATTCTTGAAGAACGGACAGTAGGGCCGGGCCTCGGTCACGACTCCATTTCGGCGGGTAAGATTGCTTCAATCGTTGGGCTGGTTGGCGTCATGATCTTCATGGTCGCTACGTACCGTACTTTCGGAGTGTTTGCCGATGTGGCTTTGGTTGCCAACATGGTGCTGATTATTGCCTCTCTCTCGGCTCTTCAGGCAACCTTGACCCTTCCCGGCATTGCAGGGATCGTACTGACCATTGGTATGGCGGTGGACGCCAACGTTCTGGTGTTTGAGCGTATACGGGAAGAATCGGCCGCCGGTCGCGGTATCGTCAGCGCTATTGAGGCGGGGTATAGCCGGGCGATCACCACAATCGTTGATGCCAACGTCACCACGTTGATCGCGGCTTTACTATTGTATGAATTCGGCTCCGGGCCGGTGCGCGGCTTTGCCGTTACCTTGGCTGTCGGGGTTGCGTCCTCTTTGTTTACGGCGACCATGTTAACCCGTTATCTCGTGTCCATCTGGGTCAAGCGCAAGCGCCCCAAAGAGCTACCGGTTTAGGGGGAGAAAGAGAATGGCTGGTTTGAGACTTATCTCCCAAAAACCGGAATTGGAATTTATTAGCAAAAGGCTGATCTTTTTCGCTTTTTCGGTTCTCTTGATAATTGCTTCGGCAAGCCTGTTCGGCGTTAAAGGGCTGAACTACGGCATCGATTTCCAAGGCGGCATCTTAATGGAAGTTCGCACCTCCGAAGCGGCCGACATCAAAGACCTGCGTAAACGGCTCAACGGTTTGGGATTGGGTGAGGTTGCTTTGCAGGAGTTCGGCGCGCCGACCGATGTGTTGATCCGAGTGCAACGCCAAGAAGGCGGAGAAAAGGCGCAGCAAGATGCTGTCGAGGCTGTAAAGGCTGAGCTTGGTGATAATGTAAAGTATCGCCGAACCGAATTCGTTGGCCCGAAGGTCAGTGAAGAATTGTTCATGGACGGCGTTATGGCGGTCAGTTTGGCCGTGGTCGCGATTCTAATCTACATCTGGTTCCGCTTTGAATGGCAGTTTGGTCTCGGTGCAGTGATCGCCCTGTGTCACGACGTCTTTTCAACCATCGGCCTTTTCGCCATTACCGGCATTGAGTTCAACCTCTCTACCGTGGCGGCGATTTTGACCATTGCGGGCTACTCCATCAACGATACGGTGGTGGTCTACGACCGGGTGCGGGAAAATCTGCGTCGCTACAAAACTATGCCGATCCCGGAACTGCTCAATAACTCGATCAATGAAACTCTGTCTCGTACGGTGATGACCTCGCTCACCACCTTGCTGGCATTGCTTGCGCTTTATTTCCTTGGCGGCGAAGTGATCCGCGGATTTAGTTTGGCGATGATCTGGGGGGTCGTGATTGGGACCTATTCTTCCATCTGTCTTGCCGTGCCGTTGCTGCTTTATTTCAAGGTACGACGCAAGAAAGAAGGCGAGGACGATGTGACCCCCGATTTCTCCGGGGCCGAGGAAACCGACTAGGCTATGGTTGGCAGTGGCGGCGGAATCAGTCTCGATATTACCCCCTTGACGCCTGCTGGACGGCAGGTGGTCAAATCCTACGGCGAGGGCGGTTTCAATATTGCGGGAACCCGTTTTGAGGGATCGGTGCTGATCTTTCCCGAGCGCACCGTTCCCTGGGCTGTTACAAGCCCCGAGGAAATTACCGACGAAAGCCTCAAACAACTTGTTGAAGCCAGTGAGGAGATTGAGCTGGTTATGATCGGTTGTGGCCCTCGCTTTGTTGCGCCGCCTAAAGGTTTGCGAGAGTTTCTTAAGGCTTCCGGCATGGCGCTTGAGTGGATGGATACGGGGGCCGCCTGTCGGACCCATGGCTTGATGCTCATGGAGGAGCGCCGGGTCGCTACGGCTTTAATTGCCGTCGAGTAAACGCTGAAGGAGAACCGCGATGAGCGCCAAATCCATTGTTGCAATTGTTCGGTTTGATTTGCCCGCCGATATGAGTGCGGAAGAAGCGGCTCGGCTGTTCGAGGCCTCGGCTCCACGATATCAAGGAGTTGACGGTTTAATCCGCAAATACTATTTGCTTGATGAAGACCGCTCAGGCGGTGGCTGCTATCTCTGGGAAAGCCGGGAAAAAGCCGAGGCCTTTTATGGCGATGAATGGAAAAGCGGAATTGAGGAGCGTTTCGGTAACAGCCCGGTATTGACCTATTTCGATGCGCCGGTGATTGTTGATAACTGCTGATTAGTGAAAACAATTGTACGAAAAAAAGCCCGGCCTAATTCCGCCGGGCTTTTTCAATGGTGAAGCTAACTCTAAGCTTTGGCGAAGTTTTCCGCAGCAAAGTCCCAGTTGGCCAAGCTATCCAGGAAAGTCTGGAGGTAGTCTGGACGACGGTTTTGGAAATCGAGATAATAGGCGTGTTCCCAGACGTCGGCGGTCAGAAGTGGGGTTTGCCCGTGAACCAGGGGACAGTCGGCATTGAGAGTCTTGACGATCTTCAACTCGCCGCCCTCGGCGACAAGCCAGACCCAGCCCGAACCGAACTGTCCGATGCCATTGGCTTTAAATTCTTCTTTGAACTTATCAAAGCTGCCCCAGGTGGCGTCGATCTTGGCTGCCAGGTCGCCGGTCGGCGCACCGCCGCCATTCGGCTTCATAGAATGCCAGTAGAAGGTGTGGTTCCACACTTGGGCGGCATTGTTGAAGATACCGGCTTTATCTGGATTGCCCGCCGTGTCTTTCATCACTGCTTCCAGGTCGGCTTGAGAGCTACCGGCAGCGTCGCCCAGCATATTGTTGAGATTGGTCACGTAGGCGTTGTGGTGTTTGCCGTGGTGAAAATCGAGCGTGTTACTCGTGATGTGGGGCTCCAGCGCGGTCTTGTCGTAGGGGAGTGCGGGGAGTTCAAAAGCCATGTTTGCCTCTTTGTAATCCAGAATTGTAAGAAGGAAAAAACGAATGTTTACAAAAGATAGGAAGGAGGCGAGCCGATTAAAAGAGGAAGATTGAATCTTTTTTTGAGCTAGATCAAAAATCGATCCCGCGCCGCTTTTTCCGCCCGCTTGCCCGACAGGATCGCCCCTTCGATGGTGGCGGGGAGTTCGGTTGCCGTCCAATCGCCCGCAAGAAAGAGGTTGGTAAGTGCTGTAACCGCACCTGGGCGACGGCTTGCATTGAGGGGGGACTGATCAAAGGTTGCGCGCTTTTCGCGAATGATACGGTGGGGAGGACTTGATTTCCCGCCTTCGAGGTAGGGAGAAATTTCGGCCCAAACTTTTTGCGCCACTGTTTCGTCATCTACAGTGTTTGCTGCGCTGACAGTTACCGAAGCAATAGGCCCTCTAACGAAGAGCCATTGAGTCAGGGTTCCGACAAGTCCGAGGAATGGGGCGCCGCCTTTGATCTGGGCTTGGCTTTCGAGCCTGAAATGTATGTTAAGGATGGTATTCGCGCCATTTGGTGTTTCCAGGCCTGGGATAAATTTTGATGTTTGTTCTGGCGGCAGGGCTAGGATGACAGCATCTCTCTGTCCGAGAGGAACGGTTTGTTTGCAGAAATCCAGTCCAACAATCCGCCCATTTTCATTTTGCAGGTCTTTGAGGCGTTTGTTTAGCTCGATATTTCCAATTTTTTCGATTGCCGGATCAATCAGCGATTCACTCAAGCCATCTTTAGGCAGATAGGGGCGGCAGGCTTTTTCACCTTTTGTCAGGGTTTTGTTGAGGGCAGACCAAAGGAGTTGGGCGGAGGCCTCATCGGGCGGCGTATTCAGGATTCCCAGGGTCATCGGCCCCCAAAGTCTGCGGAATAATAATGATGTAGGGTTGAGGATTTCCGAAACCGTTTTGTGCATGTCTGCTTTGCTAAGGCTCTTCATGTCTCGCATAAGTTCCAACATGCCGGTTTCCGGGACGCGGCGATTTTTGAAAAACAGCGAGAAGGGGATTGGTCCGCGATCAGGCCTGAGGGTCCAGGTCAGACCCGACTGAGGCTCGGCAAATGCAATGGCCGCAGGAGCGAATTCGTAAAAGGTGTCGAGCGCCCCGATGGCGCTGGCATAGGCGAGGGTTGCTTCATAGGCCCCTAGAATGAGATGGTTCCCGTTGTTGATCCGGCAGTCGAGCTTCGAGTCATAAAATGACCGACAGCGTCCACCGGCTTGAGGTGCGGCCTCGAAGACCCGCACCCGTTTCCAATGAGGTTGGGCGGCTACGGCAGAGGCCAACCCGGCGAGACCGGCCCCGACGATGTTCAGGGTTGTCACGGTTGCACCGTCAGCAGGTGTCGAAAGGCAATCCAGGCCTTGGCCGAGCTGGAGAGGGATAGTTTCGGTGTCAGTTTCCGCCAGCCCCGGCGTTTTAGTTGCCGCAGAATTTCGTGGTAAACGGCCATCATCATTATGGCCGGTCGGAGGTGTCCGGTCCCGGCCTTTTTGAGGGCTTCTCGGGCGCTCTGGAAGTGTTTTTCCGCTTCTTCGGCCAGTTCTTCGCAGGCCACATGAAGGTTTTCATGTTTAAGAACCGCTTGGGGTGTCCCTCCTACGATATCATGTTGTGCAAGGAGTTCTTGGGGCAGATAAAGGCGTCCCATGGCGGCATCTTCAGTGAGGTCTCGTAAGATGTTGGTGAGTTGCAATGCGTTGGCCAGGGCAAGCGAAAAAGTCTTGGCCTCTTCTTCGCGACGTCCGAAAATGGCGAGGGATAAAAGCCCGATGGTGCCAGCCACCCGGCGGCAATAGAGCCGTAGCTCTTCTTCAGAAGGCGCGACCACAGGGCCTTTGACATCCGTTTCCATGCCGACAATCAGTTCGAGAAACTCTCCTTTGTCGAGTTCAAAGGCTTGAACGGCAGGGAGCAAGGCGCGGCTGATCGGGCGATTGGGAGTTCCTGCGTAAAGCGCCTCGATTTCTTTTTTCCAGGCTTCCAGTTTTATGAGCTTGTCGGTTGGTTTACCTGGCTGATCGGCAATGTCGTCCAATTCGCGGGCAAGGGCGTAGAGCGCGAACATCGCTTCTCGACGTTTTTTGGGCAGAAGACGCATGGCCCAGTAGAAGGAACTACCAGATTCGCGCACGATGGTGCGTACTTGCCGTTTATCATCTTCGCTTAACGCGCTTGTCACCGGAACCATCCTTTCATCATGCCCTGCATAGCGCATGTGAGCTTATGGGAAAAGGACAGTTCGACCCGATGGGTCAGAGGGTCGTCGGTACGCAGCTTTTGAGCCAGTGAACGGGCCGCCTCTACCGTTGCCTGCGCCTGGATGCGCAAGCCAAAATCATCGATCATTCGAGGCAGGGGGCTGGCTTTTGCAATGAGCTTATCGGTCTTGTCGAGCGCCCGGTCGAGAATGCGACGCAGCTCACGTGGTGATTCTGTTTCTTCTAAACAATCCAGGGATAACCCGGCCTCATCCAGCCATTGCGAGGGAAGATAGACGCGGTTGAGCGACCGGTAGTCGGGGCCGCAGTCTTGCAGATGATTAGTGATCTGTAGAGCAGCGCAAAGGGCGTCGGAGGCCTTTGCCGTTTTTTCGTTGAGTGTATTATGTAAATCGAGCAGGAAACGGCCGACGGGGGAGGCTGAATGGGCGCAGTAAATCATCAGGTCGTCCCAGGTTTCATAGCGTCGATTTTCCGCATCCCAGGTAAAGGCGGTCAAAAGATCTTTTAGATGGGGCGTCGCCGGATCATCTTCTTTTAATGACTTTTGCAGTTCTTTCAGTCGTTTGAGCTTTTCTGTTTTGCTCAAGCCGGGAGAGTCGGCGATGTCGTCGGCCTGGCGGGCGAAACGGTAGAAAGCCAAGACATCGGGCCGCACTCTTGCGCTCAACATGAGCGAAGCGACGGGGAAGTTTTCGGTGTTTGCCGTCTTTTGAGGCGCTGTGGTTGGTTCCATGTTGTGCTATATGCCATGGCTAGAGCTATTTGGAACAGGAATAACTGGCGTCATGTCCTTTCCCGCTTGGGCTGATGAAGTCCGCCGCCACGATAAAGACCGTTTTACCTGTGCCATGTTCGCCTCCGAACCGGCGCGGACCCACTTGCTCGCCCTCTACGCATTCAATCTGGAACTATCAAAAGCGCGAGAATTGGTTAGTGAACCATTGCTCGGACGAATCCGCCTCCAGTGGTGGCGTGATACTCTGGACGGTATAGAAAACGGAAAAGAGCCAGAAGGGGATGTTGCAAAGGCCTTTGCCGAAACGATTGCCCAATATGGTTTGGAGCGAGGCGCTATTGACCGACTGATCGATGCGCGCGAGTTCGATATGGAAGGCGTTCCGCCTGAGGATATGGCAGCCTTGATTGGCTACTGCGAAGGAACATCGTCGCAGCTGGCGCAACTGGCTCTGAAGATACTAGATATCAAAGGTGAGGCGGTCGCAATGGCGGCGCATCATATGGGGATCGCTTGGGCGCTGATTGGACTGGCCCGTGCCGTTCCTTTCCATGCCCGCCAGGGACGCGTTCTTTTGCCGCGCAATCTTCTCAGAACGGCAGGAATTGCTCCCGAACAGATTAGAAGAGGCGAAGCGTTGAGCGGCGTGGTCGCTCAGGTGGTGGGGGAAGGGCGAGAGCATTTGAACCGAGCCAGGAAGTTAGCAGGGAAAATCGATAAAAAAGCGATGCCGGTTCTGTTGCCCGCTACGCTGGCGGATGTTTATCTCAAGGCTTTGAAGAAATGTGGTTATGATCCTTTTGATCCTTCAATGTTAACCGCCCATACCAAAGGTCGGTTCCGGTTGATGCTCAATGCTTGGCGTGGCCGTTATTAGGAGAATGCCGTTGTTCCGTCTTGCTCTTCTGGTTTTTGTTCTTTGGAGTTTGCCCCTTCAAGCTGCGCCGCTAAAGGTGATGGAAGTGGCGAAAGGGGTTTATGCAATCATCGGTGAAACGGGCCAGCGCTCGAAAGAAAACTTAGGCAACAACGCAACCTTTGGGGCGGTAGTGACTTCTGACGGCGTGGTCCTGATTGACCCGGGAGGATCGGCCAAGGGGGCTGCGCGGGTAGAAGAAGCGATTGCAACTGTTACCGACCAACCGGTTGTCGCCGTCATCAATACGGGCGGCCAGGATCACCGTTGGTTGGGTAATGGTTATTTTAAGGCCAAGGGCGCGCGGATCATTGCATCCGCAGATGCCGTGGCCGACCAGAAAGAGAGAACCAATGACCAGTTGACAGGATTGGGATTTCTGGTTGGTGAGGAAGGATTGGCAGGGACGAAGCCGGTCTATGCAGAAGAAACCTTTGAGAATGCGTTGGAACTATCCATCGGAGGTGTCGATATCGAAATTCGCCATCCAGGTCCGGCCCATACGCCGGGAGACTCCTTTGTCTGGTTGCCCGGAACTCGCGTAGTGTTTAGCGGCGATATTATCTACCTGGACCGAATGCTTGGGGTCATGTCTTACTCTGACTCCAGGTCCTGGATTGCAAGCTTCAAAGCCTTGGCTGCCCTTGAGCCTCAAACCGTGGTGCCCGGTCATGGCGCACCGGCGCCGCTTGCGAAAGCACGCGCCGAGACGCTGGATTATCTCGTATCGCTCAGGACCAAAGTGGGAGCCGTTATTGAGCAAGGCGGAATGATCGAGGAAGGGATCGCCGTCGATCAGTCGCTGTTTGCCCATTTAGCCAATTTCGAAATCCTGGCGCGACGGAATGCACAGCAGGTTTTCATGGAAATGGAATTTGATTAGATCGTCATTAGTTCTGAATATTTTAAAATTCTAATGAACCCGTTATAGTGCATGTTAAGTGAGTTCAATTAGAGAGGGTGCGTTATGTTGGGTAAGGCGGTCTTGGGTATTTCACTTTGCTTGATTCCATTCGCTGTTCAGGCTGCCGATGGTGGGCGGGCGAAGGCGATTGTTGAGGAGAAATGCCATCTGTGTCACGGCTATGAAGGCGAGGCCTCCAACGCTATTTATCCTCGGTTGGCCGGGCAAAATGCTGTTTATATCGCCAAGCAACTGGGCGACTTCAAATCTGGTCAGCGCGAAGGCACCATGACTGAGATGGTTGTTGATTTAGAGCCCGCCGACATTACCGCTCTTGGGGAGTATTTCTCATCGAAGCCACCGCTCTCGCACAAGATTCACGATCCGGATTTCGCTGCGGTCGGCAAGTATCTCTACAACAAGGGCAATCGCTACTCGGGGGTGGCCGCCTGTAAAAGCTGTCATGGCGACAAAGGCGAGGGGTCGGAAAAGCTGCCTCGGTTGGCTGGGCAGCATAAACGCTACCTCAAGTCTCAGCTCGAAGATTTCAACGACCGTAAGCGGACCAACGATAACGCGGTTATGCATACGGTTGCCTCGAAGTTGAACGAGTTCGAAATCGAAGCCTTGTCTCTTTATATCAGCGGTATGTAGAGCAAACACAAAAGGCCGCATCTGCGGCCTTTTCACCAATTCATAGATTTGACGGGCGGAAGCCAGAGGCTAGTGGAACATTTCCCCTTCGGCGGGGCCGCTTGCCAAAAGTTCATCGACGACTAGGACAATACGTTTCCACATGCGGTAGCCGTCCATGTTGCCTTGAAAGCGAAGCTGCTCGGCACGCATATCGGCGACTGTGGCAGCGTCCTGACCGTGTTGCTCGGCCAGCTTAGTCGCATTGTGATAAATGTCAGCGTCTGTTACGTGTATCCCCATGCGGCGCAGTATGCTCCCGGCTTCGTAAACGGGGAGTTAAGTTTCTTTAAGAATCGGCGGTTACTTTACTGAGCCAGACATCGATGTCGGTCAAGGCACGGGCAGCCTGCGCCTCTTTTTTCGATTTTCCTTTCAAGCGCTTGCCGCGATGATCGCGTCCATCAATGGCAGGAAATAGGCCGAAATTAATATTCATTGGTTGATAAGTGCTCTCTTCCGCCCCGCCTGTTACGTGACCGAGGAGCGCGCCTAGGGCCGTGGTCGCCGGGGGCAGGTTAGGAGATTTCCCCAATCGTTTTTCAACGGCGAACCGTCCGGCAAGCAGTCCGATGGCGGTGCTCTCTACATAGCCTTCGCAGCCTGTGATCTGTCCGGCGAAACGGAGGTCGGGTCGTTTTTTTAAAGCGAGGGTTTGGTCAAGCAAGCGAGGGGAGTTGATGAAGGTATTGCGATGAATACCGCCCAGCCGGGCAAACTCGGCATTTTCAAGACCCGGAATAGTACGGAAAATGCGGACCTGTTCACCGTGCTTAAGCTTGGTTTGGAAGCCGACAATGTTCCATAGTGTGCCGAGCTTGTTGTCTTGTCGAAGCTGAACGACCGCATAGGGGCGTTGGCCCGGCGCATGAGGGTTGGTCAACCCCACCGGCTTCAATGGGCCGTAGGAAAGAGTTTGCGGGCCTCGCTCGGCCATTACTTCGATGGGCAGGCAGCCTTCGAAATAGGGTGTATCTTTTTCCCAGTCTTTGAACTCAACTTTGTCGCCTTCCAAAAGCGCACGGATGAAACCGAAGTACTGGTCTTCGCTCATGGCGCAATTGATATAGTCGGAACCATCGCCTTTATCGTAGCGGGACTGAAACCAGGCGTGGTCCATGTCGATGCTATCCCGGTGGACGATGGGGGCGATGGCGTCAAAGAAAGAGAGAGACTCTTCGCCCGTCAGATCGGCAATCGCCGCAGCTAAAGGTTCGGAAGTCAAAGGCCCTGTGGCGATGATGGTCGAGCCCCAGTTTTCCGGGGGAAGCCCGGTCATCTCTTCGCGGAGAATCGTGACGCGAGGATGGCTTTCAAGTGCGTTCTGGACAGCTCCGGCGAAAGCCTCCCGATCTACGGCCAGTGCGCCCCCAGCCGGGACTGCATTGTCATCGGCGCATTTCAAGATTAGGGAATTGCAGCGCCGTAGTTCCTCATGCAAAACCCCTACCGCATTGGCCGTGGCGTCGTCTGAACGGAGCGAATTGGAGCATACCAATTCGGCGAGCATTGCGGTTTCATGGGCTTGGGTTTTGCGTACCGGACGCATTTCGTGGAGGACGACCGGGATGTCGCGTTGTGCAATCTGCCATGCAGCCTCGCTGCCTGCCAGACCGCCGCCGATAATATGAATGGGCTCTGTCATGGGCGGAGAGATAGACGGAGTGACGCAGTGTTTCAATAATAATCGCGCCATACTCGTTATTGACAGACCCCGTACCGGAGATTACCTCTCCCTCGATAAAAGTTCTCTAATATAAGGCTCCTTTAGAAAATGGAAGCGCTCGCAGATACCAAATATATTACGCCGCTGCTGATTACTCTGGCTGTTGTGTTGGCCGTCAAGCTGCTGCCCCGGTTTTTTTCCGGCGCAAAATACGTGATCCCGGAAGAGGTGGCCAAGGAGATTGAAAGCAATGGTGAGGTCGTGGTGATCGATGTGCGTTCGGAGAGCGAGTTTGTCGGCTCTCTCGGCCATATCAAGGGGGCTATTAACCTGCCGCTTGGTGATCTTGGGAGTCGGATTCAGAGTTTAAAAGAACAGCTTGAGCCCTATAAGCAAGAGCCGGTTTATGTTGTCTGTCGTACCGACAATCGCTCAGCTATCGCTGCCGGAACGCTTAAGAAATCGGGTTTTAAGGACGTTCGCGTCGTGACGGGAGGCATGATGCGCTGGACCCGTGAAAAACGCCCCGCCGAAGGCGTCTCTTAAAGCCGTTTAAATGTGATGCTCGTTACTGCCTTGACGTCGACCATGGGTAGAGTGAACGATCTTAGGATCAGAATCTATTTTTCGGAGGGATAATGAAACATATTTTATCGGTAGTGACTGCTTTGTTCTTTTTAACCAGCGCGGCTCAGGCCAGTGAACTGCATCGGTGCGAAACAGGCGCGCCACCAAAAGGTGAGTACCTCGTTTATTTCGATACGGGAAAGGCCGACATCAAACCGGAAGGTCTGGTGGAAATTAAGAAGGCAGCCGACCGGGCTAAATATATGCTTGATGTTTGTGTGGTCGGCCAAGCCGACAACCAGGGCAATCAAGACTATAACAAAAAGCTGGCGATGAAGCGGGCGCAAGCCGTGTCGGCTGAGTTGCAGCGTTTGGGCGTTTCTAAGTCGATATTGGTTCTATTGGTGCAAGGGGAAGCCTTTGGCGACAAGCTGACGAAATATGTAGGCAAACAGGCTCAAAGCCGGAGAGTTTCAATCCGCCTAATGCGCTAAGCTGTCCCTGATTAAAAAAGCCCGGCGGAATTAGGCCGGGCTTTTTTAATTTCCGCCATATTGGCGTCATCTTCCTCCTGCATAAACTTTCTCGCGCATAAGAGGGGCGGTTCTTTTTATGTGATTGGAGGAAGTTTTGATGAGAATCGCCAAGCGAGTATTTTTTATTGCCGGAACGGTTGGACTGATGGCTGCGGGGGCGGCCTGGGCCGGAAATTCTCAAGCTTATCGCTGCGAGATGGCCGAGCCGCCGGAAGAAACCCATATTATTTATTTCGGTACGGGCAGCACCAAAATTACCGAACGAGAACGAGCCGATTTGATCTGGCTGGCCGACCGGGCCAAAGGCATGGTTGACGTTTGCGTAATCGGACAAGCCGATAAGCAGGGTGCTGAAAGTTTCAACTTAAAGCTGGCCGAGCGGCGTGCCGCAACGGTTGCCGGATTGCTCAAGGCTTACGGCGTGGCGGACGAGCATTTGGTTGTTCAGGCGCGCGGGGAAGCCTTCGGCGATGAATGGCTGAAAGACTTTGTCAAGCAGCCTGCCGACCGCCGGGTCGAAGTGAGGTTGCTGCGCTAGCTGACGGAATTGCTGTCATCAGGCGCTTCGGGAAGCGAGTCGAACAGCTTAACGCCACGCAGCGCATTGGCGCTGAAATAGAGCATGCCGAGCGTAAAGATCGGCGTGAGTGTGGTGAAGTTGATTGCCAAGTGAATAAACGGGGCGGCGATCAACAGGTAGGCGCCGATGAGATTGCGCTTGTATAGAAAGAACGTACCGATACCAAAGAGTACGGCAATGGCAAGGTTTTCCGGGGTAAGTGCGTCGTAGCCTTTGTTTTTGACGGTAACGCCCTCGATCAGCACGATCACGCCGGTGGCGAAGCAGTTGGCCCAGAGGCCTTCCATGATGGTTTGGGCGGCGTCCTGGCGTGAATTGAGCTTTGCCTTGAGCATGGAGAAGGGCTCTCTTTTCGGTCAAAATAGAGGAGCCGCATCCTACGCGTGAGGATGCGGCTCTTGATGTGACTTACGTCAATCAAATGCGGTTTTTATTCCCGGCTGAAAACGGCCTTGAGGGCGGGCAGTAGTTCGCCTTCCTCCAGGTACTTCAGTCCCCAGACGCCGCCGAAGATGATTGAGCAAAGCGCAATCACCGATCCGATGGCCAGGGTGGACATGCCGGTGATGCCCTGGCCGACGGTGCAGCCCAGAGCCAGAACACCGCCGATCCCCATGATGGCCGCGCCGATGATATGACGCATCATGTCGCTTGCGTCCGAGAAGGCTTCCCAGCTGAAACTCTTGGTGGCGATGGCGACGATGAATGAACCGGTAATGATCCCGCCGGTGGCTGCGATGCCGAAGTTGATGGTCGCTCCCGTATAGGTCATCAGATACTGGATCGATTCACCGGCCGGGGCGACGAAACTGAACGAGGCTAACGGCAGGGGTTCGAAATCGTCGTAGCCGATGACGCCGGTGATATACCAGCCGAAGGGCACCAGCAGGCCGATAATCAGACCACCCAGTAAGATCTCCCCCGAGCCGCGGAATTCAGCGCTCTTGAAGCAAAAAATCAGGAGGCCGCCCGCAACAATGGCGGCGACGACCCAGCGCATGGCTTCTACTTCCGTGCCGATCGCGGCGGCCAGTAGATTGACCATCGACTGACTTTGAATGTCCATGGTCGAAAGGTCGACGTTGGCGGCGCTCTCAAGTTCGACGCGGGCTAGCCCGATCAGGCCGCGCATGGTCATGTAGGCGAAGATGCCCATAACCAGGAATACGACGACGGACTTGAGGTTGCCCCCGCCGATGCGAACCAGCGTTTTGTTGCCGCAGCCTCCGGCCATGGTCATGCCGAAACCGAAAAGGGTGCCGCCGAGGATCGCCCCGGCCCAACCCAGATTGGCCGATGTGTAGATCGTGGTTGAAACATCGATCATTTCGGCCGTGTGCAGCGCCTGGGTTCCGATGATGGCGACGGCGGTCGCCAGGAACCAGGCGCGAAGCCGGTTGTAGTCTTCCATGAAGACCATGTCGGACAGCGCACCCATGGTGCAGAAATTTGTCTTGTTGGCCGTTGCGCCGAAGACCAGACCGGCCAAAAAGGCGGCAATGCCGACAACAGTTGTGATGGGCATCTCTTCCATGATGCGCTTACGCTCCCTAATACGATTGACCTCACCCCGGTTTCCCGGACGGAGACGTTACATACAACGACTCTCTTATATTTGCATTTTCTAATGCTATAATACATGCTGTGCTCAAGACAAGGGGCAAGCAATATGTACTACCCGCAGGGACGTCCAAACCGTTAGCTTCGCTGAAGCATTAGTTTTTACTAATAAATAGCGAACAGGAAGAAAACCATGAGCGAAGACGATTCGAATCGCAAAAGCATGACGATCATCGTCACCAAAGGAACCCTGGATTGGGCTTATCCGCCCTTTATTCTGGGTACCACGGCGGCGGCCATGGACGTGGACGTTACCATGTTCTTCACCTTCTACGGTCTGGGCCTTTTAAAGAAGGATCTCGACGGCCTGCAAATTTCGACGCTCGGCAACCCGGCCATGGAGATGCCGATGATGGGAATGCATATGACCATGCCCAACATCGTTTCGGCCCTGCCCGGGGTGGATGCCATGGCGTCGGGGATGATGAAAAACCTGATTAAGAAGAAAGGCGTGGCCTCCATACCGGAACTTCGTGAGGCGGCCATTGAGTCCGATATCGAAATGGTCGGCTGTCAAATGACGCTCGATCTATTCGAGTTGGACCAGAAGGACCTGATTGACGGAATTGAGATTGGTGGGGCGGCGACCTACATGGAAAGAGCCCTCAAGTCGGACATCAACTTGTTTATCTAACTGACTCAAAAGACTTGGAAAATGATCACCGACATACGGTGGCTTATTTTTGTAACGGGTTGGACGAACAGGGAGACGAAAGAATGATGAAAAAAATGATGATTGCCGTCGCTTTGGCGGTTTTGCCGATTACCGCTCAAGCGGCCGATAGCAATGCGCTAAAGGGTGAGGCCATGAGCGTCATGAAAGGTTTCGGCGGCGCCCTAAAAAATGAATTGGTTACGGCGATAAAAAAGAGCGGCCCGATCCATGCCGTCGGCGCTTGCAATGGCAAGGCTCCGGAAATCGCTAAGGCTAAATCTGCCGACGGCTGGACCGTTGGCCGCACATCGTTGAAACTGCGCAATCCTGATAACCGGCCGGACGCATGGGAAATGAAAGTCCTGCAATCCTTCGAGGCGCGCAAGAAGCAGGGGGAAAATCCTGCGAAAATCGCCTTTGGCGAGGTGGTCGAACAGGATGGAAAGAAGGTTTACCGCTTCATGAAGGCCATTCCGACGGCCGAAATTTGCCTTAAATGCCATGGTAACCGTATCGAGCCGGATGTTGCGGCCAAACTTGATGGGCTCTACCCGCATGACAAGGCGCGCGGTTTCAAGCCGGGCGATATTCGAGGAGCCTTTACCTTGAGCAAGGGGCTTTAAATCCGTGCCACGGGATATGGACCTTCCTCATAGAATTATGGAAACCGAAGCGGGTGCGGCGGCTGAAGAAAAGCCGCTTGCCCGCATGTTCTCGCTCTGCAATGCCGAGCAGAACGCCGAATACCAGCCGGAGAAGCGGTCGTTGCGCATACATGGGCACTCGACCACCATCCGGTTGGAGCGGGCCTTCTGGTCCGTTCTCGATGAACTGGCGCGGGATGAGGGGGTGACGGTGGCTGCCGTCGTCACTAAGATTGCCGATCACTGCCAATTCGCCAACGAGAAAAACTTGGCTTCGTGCCTACGCGTGGTTTGTTTGAAATACATCAACACCTGTGTGTAAACTGTAGCAAAGAAAGGCCCGGAGTTGGGCTCTATACTTCGAGGAAGGGAGACGTAACCAATGAGCGATGCAACCGAAACACTGGACACTAAGGGCCTTAACTGTCCCTTGCCAATTTTGAAAACCAAGAAAGCTATCAAGGGGCTGAACTCCGGCGATACGCTGGAAGTCCTGGCGACCGACCCCGGTTCGGTCAAGGATTTCGACGCCTTCTGCAAATCCACCGGCAATGAGTTGGTCGAAAGCGGCGAAACCGACGGCGTCTACAGTTTTTTGATCAAGAAAAGCTAAGCAAGACCTCAAGCGGTTCAACATTTGGAAAGCGGTCTCCAGTAGGGGGCCGCTTTCTTTTTTTGCCGAAGAAACGACAAAAAAAGCCGGTTAAACGGCAGAAAATGCACAGAAACCCCCTAGTCGAAATCGACTAAGTGTTTGATTTACTTGTAAAAGAGCCCAAAACGGAAAAAATCCTCACACTACACGACTCCCGGCATTTTTTGTTTCGATAATCGTCTTGGAAATTGTTTATTCCATATGTCAGCCGCCTTGTCCGGTCTGTGTAACAGCCACTTGCGGAGTTGGTCGAAGCCAATCCTGAA
>Ga0209692_10001076_pt1 | contig 42041 bp, 40 predicted proteins | sample tdDd472_FD_187129 | JGI IMG/M metagenome (GOLD analysis project Ga0209692, IMG submission 187129) | Marine sediment microbial communities from the Atlantic coast under amendment with organic carbon and nitrate - tdDd47.2 (SPAdes)... | ecosystem: Environmental > Aquatic > Marine > Coastal >...
TCAACTGGAACATGCTGCGCGGCTTCAAGGCGCTTCTGGCCGACAGCGGCTTGGAAGGCTGCGTCTTGACCCGCACGCCATCCGGCATGGCGATGGCCTATTCCCAAAACCTCCCCGCCGATTGCCGTGACTACCTCGCGGTCTTCAGCGACGAAAAGAATTTCTTCCAACGCTACCGCCACACGGTGCGCCAGAACATGGACAGTTTGTCCCTGTTTGATCAGGAGCTGCCGTGAGTGGGTGAATTAAGTAAACCGTCACCGTATCCAATGTCGAAGTTGAAAGCCGATTTTAATCGGCAACAAAGCCAAGATCCTAATTGCAGTTCCCATTAACAATAACAAATTGAACTTCGGATTTGAGTCCACCGTTCTGCAATGTGCAAAGAATGGCTTGTCAGATGATTTTTATGAGCGTGCTCACTCTCGTGATGATGTTGATTGGCGGTGCCGTCGTCCTTCTGACACGGAAAGGGACCTATCAAAGACTCCACGAGCAAGCCATGCTGACCAATCCGGTCTACCGATGGACCTTCCCCAAAACACCGATTAACCAGAAGCGCGTGCTTTTGTTTGGTCGGCTCTTGTTGAGGACGATTGGGCTGTTTTGCGTGTCAATCGGCTTGCTGGTGAATGGCTTAATAGTGATCGACTTGTTTTGAGTGTCACGGTGACAGTTGGCTCAACTTCCAGTCCGCCCAAACCGCCATTTCCCGCACCAAATCCGACTCGTCTTCCAGCAGCGGGAGCACTTTTGGCAGGACCGACGGGTCGCCGCTGTTGCCGATCCCGATCAACACGTTCCGCAGGAACCGGTCGCGGCCGATGCGTTTTATCGGGCTGGCGGTGAAAAGCGCGCGGAAGCCGGCATCGTCCAGGTCGAGGAAATCGGCGAGGCGGGGGGCGGTGAGCTCGGCGCGGGGGAGGAAGGCGTCTTCCTTGGTGCGGCGTGCGAACTTGTTCCAGGGGCAGACCGCCAAACAGTCGTCGCAGCCATAGATGCGGTTGCCGATGGCTTCCCTGAATTCCTCCGGGATATGCCCTTTATGCTCGATGGTGAGGTAGGAGATGCAGCGCCGCGCATCCAGCGTATAGGGCGCGGGGAAGGCGTTGGTCGGGCAGATGTCCTGGCAGGCGGTGCAGGACCCGCATTGATCCCTGTGCGGCGTGTCGGGGGTGAGGTCGAGTGTCGTGAAGACCTCCCCCAAAAACAGCCAGGAGCCGTATTCGCCGCTGACCAGGTTCGTATGCTTGCCCTGCCAGCCGACGGCGGTCTTGGCGGCGACGGGTTTTTCCATTACCGGCGCGGTGTCGACGAAGACTTTGACCTCGCTCGGGTGGGTTTCCACCAGCCAGCGCGCCAGCTGTTTCAGGCGCTTTTTGACCAGGTCGTGATAGTCGCGGTTGCGGGCATAGACGGAGATGACCGCCCGGTCCTTGTTCTCAAGATCGCTCAGCGGATCATGGGCCGGGCCGTAATTGGTGCCCAGCACGATGACCGATTTGACGTCCGGCCACAGGCCCTGCGGGGAGGAGCGGTGTTCCAGCCGCTCGGCCATCCAGCCCATATCGCCGTTTTCGCCCTTCGCGACGAATTGGCGCAAGCGCGCGCCTTCCCGTTCCGTCAAGTGCACAGGCGCGAAGCCGACCGCGTCGAAACCGATTTCGCGGGCCTTGTCCTCGATTGCCTGTCGAAGGTCGGTCACGGCATCCTTCCCTGGCCCGTGGCTTACAGCGGCTCGATATCGCCCTCTGCCTGAAGGGCGTTGAATTGGGCGAGATAGGCCTGGAACGTCCCGCCCTCGATCGCCGCGCGCAAATCCGCCATCAATTGCTGATAATAGGTCAGGTTATGCCATGTCACCAGCATCATGGCGAGGATCTCGCCCGCCTTTACAAGGTGGTTGAGATAGGCGCGGCTGAACTGGGTGCAGGCCGGGCAGGGGCATTCCGCGTCCAGCGGGCGCGGGTCTTCCGCGTGGCGCGCGTTCTTCACGTTTACCGGTCCGCGCCGCGTCCAGGCCTGGCCGTTGCGGCCGGACCGGGTCGGCAGCACGCAGTCGAACATGTCGATCCCGCGCGCCACCGCACCGACGATATCGCCGGGCTTGCCCACGCCCATCAGGTAATGCGGCTTGTCCGCCGGCAGCGCCGGGCAGGTATAGTCCAGCGTGTCGAACATCAGCTGCTGACCTTCGCCGACCGCCAGGCCGCCGACCGCATAGCCGTGGAAGCCGATCTCCTTAAGCGCGGCGGCGGATTCGAGGCGCTGGTTCTCATAGACGCTGCCCTGGACGATGCCGAACAAGCCGTAGCCGGGCCGGTCCTCGAACGCGTCCTTCGACCGTTTCGCCCAGCGCATCGACAATTCCATACTGTCCCGCGCCTGTTTCTCCGTCGCCGGATAGGGCGTGCATTCGTCAAACGCCATGGTGATATCCGCATCCAGCAGGTTCTGGATTTCGATCGATCGCTCCGGCGTCAGCGTGTGGTAGCTGCCGTCGATATGGGACCGGAACCGCACGCCGTCCTCGGTGATCTTGCGGATCTCCGAAAGCGACATGACCTGGAACCCGCCCGAGTCTGTCAGGATCGGCCCCGGCCAGTCCATGAATTTGTGCAGCCCGCCCAGCTTGTGGACCCGCTCCGCGCCCGGCCGCAGCATCAGGTGATAGGTATTGCCCAGCACGATCTGCGCGCCGGTGCCGGCGACCGATTGCGGCAGCATCGCCTTCACGGTCCCCGCCGTGCCGACCGGCATGAAGGCGGGCGTGTCGATAACCCCATGTGCGGTGGAAACCCGCCCGCGCCGCGCCGCGCCGTCGGTCGCGATCAACTCGAAGCCGAAATCCGTCATGATGTGCGCTCCAGCAGGCAGCAATCGCCATAGGAATAAAAGCGGTAGCCTTCTGCCTTGGCGTGTTCATAGGCCGCCTTCATGCGCTCCAGCCCCGCGAAGGCGCTGACCAGCATGAAGAGGGTCGATTTCGGCAGGTGGAAATTGGTCAGCAGCAGATCGACCGCCTTGAAACTGTACCCCGGCGTGATGAACAGGTCCGTCGTCCCATCGAAGGGATGGATCACGCCGTTTTCGTCAACGGCGCTTTCCAGCAGGCGGAGCGCGGTGGTGCCGACCGCGACGATGCGCCGGCCCTCGGCCTTGGCCGCGTTCAGCCGCGCGGCGGTCTCGGGCGAGAGGATGCCGATCTCCTCATGCATCACATGGTCGTCGGTATCGTTGACCTTGACCGGCAGGAAGGTGCCCGCGCCGACATGCAGGGTCAGTACCTCCCGCGTCACGCCTTTCGCGTCCAGCGCCGCCAAAAGCCGGTCGGTGAAGTGGAGGGAGGCCGTGGGGGCGGCCACCGCGCCCTCGTTCCGCGCGAAGATCGGCTGGTAGTCGCTGCGGTCCTGCATGTCTTCGACGCCGTCCTGCCGCTTGATATAAGGCGGCAGGGGCATGACGCCCTGCATCCGGATCTGCTCCAGCAGGGCCTCGCCGGTATAGGGGAACAGCAGTTCGACCTCACCGCCGTCGAGTTTTTCGACCACCTCGCCCACCAGGCCCAGCTCGCAGACGAAGTCGTCGCCGATCTTCAATTTCTTCGCCGGCTTGGCGAAGGCGCGCCAGCGGCTGCCGTCGATCCGCCGGTGCAGGGTGACCTCGACCTTCGCCTGGCCGCGCCGCCCGATCAGCCGGGCCGGGATGACCTTGGTGTCGTTCACCACCATGACGTCATCCGGCCGCAGCAGGCCGGGCAGGTCGGACACGATCCGGTCCGTCATACGTCCCGCCTGGCCGCCCCCGGTCAGGTCCAGCATGCGGGCGGCATCGCGCGGCTCCACCGGGTGCTGCGCGATCAGCTCGGCCGGCAGGTCGAAATCGAAAAGGTCGACTTTCATGAGATGCGCGCTGTCAGCCCGCCGTCCGCAGCTGCGCCGGATAGAGCGCTACCAGCAGCTTGAACGGATAGAGCAGCACGGCGATCATCGCCAGCTTGGCGACGAAATCGCCCATGGCCAGCGTCACCCATGGAACCGGCGTGTTTACGAAGGCGATGGAGAAGAACAGCGCTGTATCGACCGCCGAACCGAAGAAGCTGGAAATCGTCGGGGCCTGCCACCAGGCGCCCCGGCGCAGCCTGTCGAAAATGGCGACATCCAGCAGCTGGGCGATCAGGAAGGCGGTGCCGGAAGCTGCCGCAATCCGCGGTTCCCCAAACGCGAAGGACAACGCAACGCCCAGCGCGAAGCCGACATAGACGACCTTGCGGGCGTCCGCCGCGCCGAACAGGCGGTTCGTGGTGTCGGTCACCAGGAAGCAGATGGGATAGGTCAGCGCGCCATAGGTCAGCAACTCGGCAAGATCGATGCCGCCCAGCACATGCTGGATCGGATAGCCGACGGCGATGTTGGAGAGAAGAATGACGAGGCCCATGGCGACCACGGGCAGCAGAAGACGCTTTGCGTCCTGCGCAGAGAAGGACATGTCCATTTCCTTTCGTTACGGGCGAATAGGCCAACTTGGCCATAAGCGGAGTAATAGCCCCGCCCCCGATAACCGTTATGCACAAGCGAAAAGCCGCCGCGCGGCGCGGTTGATACGCCCGTAACGAAGGGATTGTCAAATCGGCGGCTTAGTTGCCCAACACCGTCGGCCAATTCTTGTCGGCATTGGCGATGCGGCCGGATATGTCCTGCGCCCATTTTTCCTGAACGTCCTTGTTGTAGTTCAGGTAGAGCTTCCCATCGACGATCTTCCAGGCGTCCGGTTCGGTCTTGGCGGTATAGCCTTCGGAAACCGCATAGGCGCAGTAGCCGCCGTATTGCGGGGCGTATTTTTCCGGGTCGGATTTGAACGTCGCCAGGTTCTCCGCGCTGGCGAAATGCCATTCGGCACCGTTCCATTTATAGGCATGGTCGGACGAGCCTTCGACCGGCTTGCCTTCGGTGAAATAGGCGACCGGGTCATAACCGTTGATCGCGGTGCCCAGGAAGCTCTGGAAGGTCTTTTCCGCGCCGGCCTGCGCCGGGGCGGCGGCGATCAGCGAAACGCCGATCAGCGCGGCGAAAAGGGGTGCGAACAGTTTCCGCATGGTCTCTCTCCTGTCGGTCCAAGCGTTGGAAGGCCCATCGCCTTCCCCATTTGCCCTACAGGTAAGGGAACACCGCGCGGAAACCTAGGGACGGTGCCCCCGCCTCACCCAGGTTTTACCGGGCGTGACAATGCGGGGTTCAGGCTTTGTCCAGCTCCGCCTGCAAGACGTCCATACTGAAGTCTTCCGCTACGCCGCTCTCAATCCCCTCATCGACAAGTCGCTGCAGCCCCGAGATCTGCCTGCGCCGCTCTTGCTCACAAGGTGAAGCGGTGGCGTCATTGGGGCTTCCACCATGAGACGGCCTTTGTTGCATCTCATCCATATCGTGTGCCTACCTCTACTTCGTCGATGAACCGCTCCCTTATTCAGCCGCCTGCGCCGTCTGTCCCTGGATCAGCTTGAGCACTTCGGACGCCGCCTTCGGGATGTTGGTGCCGGGGCCGTAGATGGCCGCGACGCCGGCCTTCAGCAGGAAGTCGTAATCCTGGGGCGGGATGACGCCGCCGCAGACGACCAGGATGTCGCCGGCGCCTTCGGCCTTCAGCGCTTCGATCAGCGAGGGGACGAGGGTCTTGTGGCCCGCCGCCTGGCTGGAAACGCCGATGACATGGACGTCGGATTCGATGGCCTGGGTGGCGGCCTCCTCCGGCGTCTGGAACAGCGGGCCGACATCCACATCGAAGCCGATATCGGCAAACGCCGTGGCGATCACCTTGGCGCCGCGGTCGTGGCCGTCCTGGCCCATCTTCACCACCAGCATGCGCGGGCGGCGGCCCTGGGCTTCGGCGAAACCGTCGATTTCCGCCTTGATCGCCTGATAGCCTTCGTCGTCCGCATAGGCGGCGCCATAGACGCCGGAAATCGAACGCACGACGGCGCGGTGACGGGTGAAGACCTTCTCCATCGCGTCCGAAATTTCGCCCACCGTGGCGCGGTGGCGCGCCGCTTCGATGCTGAGCGTCAGCAGATTGCCCTCGCCGGATTCGGCGGCCTTGGAGATTTCGTCCAGCGCGGCGCGGCAGGCGGCCTCGTCCCGCGTCTTGCGGATGCTGTGCAGGCGTTCGACCTGGGCCTTCAGCACCTTGGTATTGTCGATATCCAGCACGTCGACTTTTTCCGGGTTGGTCGGGCGGTATTTGTTGACGCCGACGATCACCTCTTCGCCCTTGTCGATGCGCGCCTGGCGCTGGGCGGCGGCTTCCTCGATCCGCATCTTCGGCATGCCTTCGCCGACCGCCTTGGACATGCCGCCCATGGCCTCGACCTCGTCAATCAGCTTGGTCGCTTCCTCGATCAGGCTCGCGGTCAGGCTTTCGACGTAATAGGAACCGGCCAGTGGATCGACCGTCTTGGTGATATAGGTCTCCTCCTGCAGGATCAGCTGCGTATTGCGCGCGATCCGCATGGAGAAGTCGGTCGGCAGGCCAAGCGCCTCGTCGAAGGAATTGGTGTGCAGCGACTGGGTCCCGCCCAATGCGCCGGCCAAGGCCTCGATCGTCGTGCGAATGACGTTGTTATACGGGTCCTGTTCCGCCAGCGAGACGCCGGATGTCTGGCAATGGGTGCGCAGCATCAGGCTCTTCGGGTCCTTGGCGTCGAACTTGTCCTTCAGCAGGTTGGCCCACAGGAAGCGCGCGGCGCGCAGCTTCGCAACCTCCATGAAGAAGTTCATGCCCAGGCAGAAGAAGAAGGACAGGCGCGGCGCGAAACTGTCGACATCCAGCCCCTTTGAGACCGCGGCGCGGACATATTCGACGCCGTCGGCGATGGTGAAGGCCAGTTCCTGGACCAGCGTCGCGCCCGCCTCCTGCATGTGATAGCCGGAGATGGAGATGGAATTGAAGCGCGGCATGTGTTTCGCGGTGTGCTCAATGATGTCGGCGACGATCCGCATCGAAGGCTGGGGCGGGTAGATATAGGTGTTGCGGACCATGAACTCCTTCAGGATGTCGTTCTGGATGGTCCCGGAAAGCTGCGCCTGGGTCGCGCCCTGCTCTTCGCCCGCCACCACATACATGGCCAGCACCGGCAGCACCGCGCCGTTCATGGTCATCGAGACCGACATCTTGTCGAGCGGAATGCCGTCGAACAGGATTTTCATGTCCTCGACGCTGTCGATGGCGACACCGGCCTTGCCGACATCGCCGATGACGCGGGGATGGTCGCTGTCGTAACCGCGATGAGTCGCCAGGTCGAAGGCGATGGAAAGCCCCATCTGCCCGGCGGCAAGGTTGCGGCGGTAGAAGGCGTTGGATTCCTCGGCGGTGGAGAAACCGGAATATTGCCGCACGGTCCAGGGGCGCTGGGTATACATGGTCGCCCGCGGTCCGCGCACGAAGGGCGCCGCGCCCGGCACCATGCCCTCCATATGGGCGAGGCCGTCCAGGTCGTCGGCCGTGTAGAGCGGCTTGACGCCGATCCCTTCGGGGCTGTCCCAGGTGAGGTCCGCGGCTGTCTTGCCCTTGGTCTCCTGCGCGACCATGGCTTCCCAATCGCTGAACGTTTTCTTGTCGAAATCGGCCATTCGAATTCTCCTCACCTGAAAGCGATGTCCTTATACCGCCAGGGGATATGGGCTGTCCAACGTGATTAGATATTGCTCATTCGGCCCATCACCAACTTTTGCGCAGGACTCTTCCAGCCTTTTTAATACAGAACCACGTGTGGTTGGTACCAAGGCATGATCTTGTTTAGTCTTCTTGAGTATCCGGGACGAAAGGATTTGAGATGCTGTTCGCATCGGGAAAGACGCAGCTTTGCAGGCTGTCCAAGATCGGTCTCCCTCTCATTTTTATTTTTTTCGGAGATCCCTCAGTTGCAGAGCCTAGGGAAGGAGACGCTTTCGCGGTAATCAAAACCTTCACGAGCGCCCTATATACCACGGCTGAAAAGGCGGGTGGCAATGAGGCGGAATGGGACGTTCTTGAAAGGCGTGCGGTTGAAGAAATGATTGCCGTGCTGGAAACCTCGTCTGCCGATGCCGCAAATTCAACGTGGCAAGGGCGGCCTCTTCTCCACTGGGTCTCGCACCATGGTTACCTGTTCCTCCTGAGGGAGTTGTTACGCCATGCGTCTTTTCGCGATCTGGTTAATTTGAAGGATGAAACTGGGTTGACGGCGCGGGATCACGCGGTACTGGCAATGCCGCAGACGTTGGTGGCTTGTCATCCCGCCATCGAATCTCCTGTTGTCCTGGTACCTTACCTGGTCAAGCTCCCCTACTATGCCAGTCGGCAACCCTTTCCCGAGATCGTAGCTACGTTGGATGACGTCGGCGCAACCGGCGACGAGCAAGGTGTTCGTGATTGGTGGATTGCCAATTGCACGAACAGGGATCCATCGGTTCTCTCCAAGGTCAGAACAAGCGAGAACCTATACAGAACCTTACTGAGCATTTCCGATGCCATGTGGATTGAGAAAAAAACCAAAGAAGTCGAGGAAGACGCCAGAATTCTTATCGATCTTGTGAACATGATGCCTTTACACAAAAGGCCGAGCCCGGAAGAAATCCAGGAAGAGGTTCGGAGACTCTACCGCGAAAAAGGGCTCGATCCACCCGACTGATGCAGACGTTGGACGCTCCGGTAGTGCCGGTATCCCCAACCGCCTATCCCAGAGCACCATGTCGTAGCGGCCAAGTCCCCAAATCAAACGCCCGCCCGGAGACATGGACTGCCCAACACCTCAAGATATCGCTGATGGGGCGCAATGCCGGCAGCGAATGCGCGATTCTACCAGCCGTTCACCCGGTCCCAGGTTTCCACGACCTCGGTCCCTTTCAGGATGCCGTAGCTGTCATAGGCCGCGGCCGTCATGCAGGCATGGTTCGGCAGGATGCGGACCTTGGACCCGACCGGCAGGCGGTCATAGGCGGCCGGGTCGGTCACTTTGACATGGCCGTGTTCCTGGCTGACGCCGGTGACGAAAAGCCCTTCGATCGGTTCGGCGGTTTCCGGGTCGCAGACCTCGCCATAGCCGACTTCGGGCCGGAAAGCATTGGCGCCCCGATCCTTTGAGAGGGCGAGGCCGCCGCTGTCGAGCAGGATCTTGCCCGCCGCCTTGTTGTGGCCGATGACGCTGGCCAGCACGCTCAGCGCGATGTCATGCCGGTCGCAGATGCCGCGCGACTGCTGGTCCAGGTCGAAGAAGACGAAGACGCCGGGGCGGTATTCGGTGAGGCCCGTGGCGTCCTTCGAAAACAGCGCCGTCGGGGTCGAGCCCGCGCTGACGATGTCTATCCGGTGACCCGCGGCGCGCAACCGGTCCGCCGCGCGGACGACCGCCTGGCGTTCGTCCTCCGCGATCCGTTCGATCTCCGCGATGGAGTTCACGCCATAGGAATGGCCGGCATGGGTCAGCACGCCGGCGAGGCGGGGCGCTTCCCCCGGTTCCGCATCAGTGCGGAAGGCGGCGGCGATCTGCATCAGCTCTTCGCCGTCGGCCTGCACGCCGCCACGATGGTCGCCGCAGTCGATCTCGGCCAACAATTCGAACGGCGCGCCATGGGCGGCGACCGCGCGGGCGACGTCCGGACTGTCGGTGATGATCTTCAGCTCGACACTGCGCGCCATCAATCGGGCGGCCTCGTCCAGCTTCGCGGGCACGATCCCGACCGCATAGGTGATGTCCAGGAAACCGTGATCGGCGAAGTAACTCGCTTCCTTCAGGGTAGAGACCGTGATGCCGTAGCGCAGTTTGTCCGTCGCGAGCGTGCCGACCGCCGCGGATTTCGCGGTTTTCAGATGCGGCCGCAGGGCGACGCCCAGATTGGCCGCTTTCTGCAGCATCCGCTCGATATTCGCGGTCAGGCGGGCCTTGTCGAGCAGCAGGCTCGGCGTCGGAAGATCGGTAACATGCATGGCGGTCACTGTTCCTGTATGGCGCAGACGGTCCGGCGTGCCGGCCCAACTACGAATGTGATTGTCTAATGTCCCGCGCCGGCCGGTTCGTTGCCGGACCGTTGCGGATTCCCCGTTTCGTCCTGGGCCGCGAAGCATAAAGCGCTGAACAGGGCCCTGACCAGCGGCGTTTCCGATTGCCGCCGCCGCACCACCAGGCCGACATTCCGGGTGACGCCGGCCCCCTCGAAGGGAAAGGTTCTGACCCTGCCGGCGAATTGTTCGGTCAGGCTCCGTTCCGGAACGACCGCCGCGCCGAGACCGCGGGACACCATCATCAGGATGGCCTCGATCGAATCCAGCTCCATCGTCTCGGCCACCCGAATGCGGCGGGATTGCAGGGTCGTTTCGATGATGCGCCCCACGCCGGTCCCCCGGTTGAAGCGGATGAAGGGAAGCCTCTCCAGCAATTCCGGCCCGCTGTTGCCGTCCGCTTTCAGGGGAACGGCGATCAGCAAGGGTTCCGAGAAGATGGTCAGGCTGCGCAAACCGGACGGCAATCGTGCCGGTTCCGTAACGACCGCGGCGTCGATCACCCCGCCGGAGACGAGGTCCTCGAGCCGCGTGGACAGGCCCCCTTCGATTCTCACCTGCATACGGGGGTGCTCGTCGCGCAGCCGCGCCAAGGCGCCGGGCAGGATCGAGGTCGTGGCGCTCGGAATGACGCCAAGCGTGAGGGAGCCGAGCAACTCGTCGCCCCCCGCGGCGGCCCGGCGGAAATTCTCGACCTGGTCGACAAGGTCGCGCGCCCGGTCCAGCAAAGCCCGGCCCAGGGCGCTCAACACCGGCGGGCGCTTGCCCCGGTCGAACAGTTCGGCCTGCAAGCTCTCCTCCAGCGCCTTCATCTGCATGCTGACGGCGGATTGCGTCAGAAACAGTCTTTCGGCGGCGGCCTGGAAACTGCCGGTTTCGGCAATCGTCACAAAGGTCCGCAGATGCCTGAGATTCATGCAACACCAATTTTCTTGAAGTTATCCTTCAATATAATTCGTTTGTTTGAAGAAGGAAACCATCACAAACTTGTGAGTACAAGAACAAGCAGGAAACGAGGCGATCCAAATGACCACCGGCATCAAGGCGGCAATCCAATTCGATCTGACCCCCGAGCAGAAGGCCCTGCAGGCGCGGGCGCGCGACTTGGCGCGGAACTTCGTCGCGCCGCGGGCGGCCGAGACGGACCGGACCGAACAGTATCCCTGGGACGTGGTCGAGGCGCTGAAGGAAAACGGCTTCACCGGCATGACCGTGCCCGAAGCCTATGGCGGGCAGGGCCATTGTTTCCTGAACGCGGCGATCGTCATCGAACAGTTCGCCCAGGTCTGCGGCGTCACCGGGCGGATCGTGGTCGAAGCCAATATGGGCGGGATCTCCGCCGTGCTGCGCTACGGCACGGAAGAGCAGAAGAAATTCGTCGCCCCCTTCGTGCTGGGCGGGGACAAGCCGGCGATCTGCATCACGGAACCCGATGCCGGCTCGGCCGCGACGGAAATGACGACCCGCGCCGACAAACGCGGCAACACCTATGTGCTGAACGGCAAGAAGCATTGGATCACCGGCGGCGGCGTTTCCCGCCTGCACCTGATTTTCGCGCGCGTCTTCGACGAGAAGGGCGAGGAACAGGGTATCGGCGGGTTCCTGGCGGTTCGTGACGAAACGAAGGGCCTGCGCATCGGCAAGCGCGAACCGACCATGGGTCTGCGCGGCATTCCGGAGACGGAGGTCCATTTCGAGGACCTCGAGGTTCCGGAACACATGGTCCTGGTGCCGCCCGGCGGCTTCAAGCGCGGTTTTGCCGAGTTGATGGATGCCTATAACTCGCAGCGCGTCGGCGCGGCCACCGTGGCGATGGGGATCGCGGCGGGCGCCTATGAACACGCGCTCGACTATGTGCAGGAGCGCGAACAGTTCGGCAGGCCGATCGCGGAGTTCCAAGGCCTGCAATGGATGCTGGCGGACATGTCGACGCAACTGGACGCGGCCCGCATGCTGATCTGGCGGGCGGCGGCCAGCGCCGCGCCCTTCCCCGATGTGCAGCTTGCCGCCCAGGCAAAAGTCTTCGCGTCGGAAATGGCGATCAAGGTCACCAACGACGCGCTGCAGCTTTTCGGCGCGCGCGGTTATTCCCGGAACCTGCCGCTGGAACGGATGGTGCGCGATGCACGGATGTTCACAATCGGCGGCGGAACGGCCCAAATTCTGCGGACCGTGGTTGCCAGCCGGTTGCTGGGCCGTAAATTGCCCCAGACAAGAGATGGGTATGACCGTCTCGCGCAACGGGCGGCCAAGGCGGCGGCCGAATAATTGCGGGTATGAATCCGGCGTCTATACGCGCCGCGCAACGGGCTAAGGGCATCATGGCTGACAGCAGTTCCGACACGCTTGCCGTGGATATCATCGCACGGCGTCTTTACGATGCCGGCTGCCGCTTCGCATTCGGGATTCCGGGCGGCGAGGTGATCGCCATGATCGACGCCCTCGATCGGGCCGGCATCCGCTTCGTCCTGACCAAGCATGAAAACAACGCCGGGTTCATGGCGGAAGGTGTCTATCATATGACGGGCGCTCCCGGGATTTTGGTGACGACCGTGGGGCCGGGGCTCGCCAACGGGTTCAACGTCGTCGCGAATGCGGAGCAGGACCGGGTTCCCCTGATCGTCCTGACCGGCTGCGTCGATCCCGAGGAAAGTCTGACCTACAACCATCAGGTCTTCGACCATGCCGCCGTCCTGAAGCCGGTCACCAAGGGCAGTTTCACGCTTGGCGACGGCGCGGTGGACGTGCTGGCGGACCGCGCCGTGCGCCTTGCCTTGGACGAGCGTCCCGGCCCGGTCCATATCGATCTGCCGATTTCCCGGCAAACCAGACCGGCCTCATGCATCGGCGCGGCGCCCCGCGCCCTGAACAGTGCGACCGCCCCCGCGGCAGGTCCCGATTTGGAACAGGCCCGGCAGTGGCTGGCCGCGGCCGACCGTCCGATCATGATCGCCGGGTTGGATGTCCTGAACAGCGACGGCGGTGCGGAAGAGGTCGCCGCCTTCTGCGAACGGTTCAACGTGCCGCTGATCACCAGTTACAAAGCCAAGGGCATTCTGCCGGAGGATTTCGACCTTGCTCTGGGCGGCGCGGGACTGTCGCCGACCGCCGACAAGTCGCTGATGCCGCTGGTGAAGGGGGCGGACCTGATCCTGCTCGCCGGATACGATCCGATAGAGATGCGCACCGGCTGGCGGAACGCCTGGGATCCGCGCCATCAGAACGTCGTCGAAATCGCGGCGGCCACGAACGATCACTACATGCATCAATCCGGCGTCAGTTTCGTCTGCGATATCGCCGCCGGCGTTCGGGTGCTGGCCGACGGCTTGGCGCCGCGGGCGACCTGGCCGGACGGCGAACCGGCGGCGGCGAAGGAGGTGCTTTCCGGCGCATACGGCCAGAACGAGGCCTGGGGCCCCGCCGCGATCGTGGAGACGGTTCGCGCCGTGCTTCCCCGCCACGGCGTCGCCACGGTCGATAGCGGCGCGCATCGGATTTTGTTGAGCCAGGTCTGGTCCTGTTTCGGCGAAAGGCAGCTTCTGCAATCGACCGGCCTGTGCACCATGGGCTGCGCCCTGCCGCTCGCCATCGGCGCCAAGGTGGCCGATCCCGACAGGCCGGTCGTGTGTTTCACCGGCGACGCCGGGCTTGAGATGATCCTCGGCGAATTGGCGACGCTGCGGGACCTGAAGCTCGCGGTGCCGGTCGTCGTTTTCGTGGACCGGTCCCTCGCCCTGATCGAATTGAAGCAGCGCGGCATCGGCATGAAGAACCTGGCCGTCGACTTTGACGGAACGGATTTCGCGGCCGTCGGACAGGCGCTGGGCGGCCGGGGCGTGACGGTGGAAACGCGGGCGGAACTGGCGACCGCGATCCAGCAAGCCTTGGCGGCCGACACCTTCACGGTGCTTGCATGCAAGTTCGATCGCAAGGCATATGACGGTCGGCTTTGATCCATAGGGCCGCACAATCCAATTCACCGTTCCGACAGCCGCCGAACAGACAGGCAAGGGGGAAACCATGACAGGCATGCCGCTGGAAGGTATCCGCATCTTCGATCTCACCCGGATCCTGGCCGGGCCGACCTGTACGCAGTATCTGGGCGATCTGGGCGCGGACGTGATCAAGATCGAACGGCCGGACCAGGGCGACGATACGCGCAAATGGGGCCCCCCCTATGTGAAGGGGCAGGATGGCGGCGATACCACGGAAAGCGCCTATTACCTCTGCGCCAACCGGAACAAGCGTTCCGTCACGATCAATCTGGCGAGCGAGGAAGGCCAACAGCTTGCACGCCGGATGATCAAGGAATGCGACATACTGGTAGAGAATTTCAAGGTTGGAGGATTGAAGGGTTACGGCCTTTCCTATGACGACCTGAAGGAAGAAAATCCCTCCCTGATCTATTGTTCCATCACCGGTTTCGGCCAAACCGGACCCTATGCGCCGCGCGCTGGATACGATTTTCTGGCCCAGGGCCTGGGCGGCATAATGTCGATTACCGGGACGCCGGGGGTAGAGCCGGTCAAGGTCGGCGTCGGCATCGCGGATGTCATGTGCGGCATGTATGCGTCGACGGCGATCCTTGCCGCGCTGCGTCACAGGGACAGGACGGGCGAGGGGCAGCATATCGACTGCTGCCTGCTCGATACCCAGGTTGCCTGGCTGATCAACGAAGGTGTCAACTATCTCGTCTCCGGCGAAGTGCCGAAGCCGCGCGGCAACGAGCACCCCAATATCGTGCCTTATAAGGTTTTCGAATGCGCCGATGGGCATGTCATCCTGGCGGTCGGCAACGACAGCCAGTACCGGAAATGGTGCGACTTCGCGGGCGCTGAGGAACTCGCCGCTGATCCGCGTTTCGAGACCAACTCAAAACGCGTTCAGAACCGGGAAGAACTATATGCGCTGATGCCGGCCCATATGGTGAAGAAATCCGTCGCGGAATGGGTCGACGGCCTGGCGGGCCGCGGCGTGCCGTGCAGCCCGGTGAACAACATCGCGCAGGTCTTCGACGATCCCCAGGTCAAGGCGCGCGGCATGCGGATCGATCTGCCGCATCCGACGGCCGGTGCGGGCACGGTGCCGCTTATCGCCAACCCGGTAAAGATGTCCGGAACCCCGGTCCAGTACAGGCATGCGCCGCCGACCTTGGGTCAGCACACGGACGAAGTTCTGCAGGAATTGCTGGGGATCGACGATGAAGAGGTCGCGGCGCTCGCCTCCTCAGGCGCGACGACGGTCAAGCAATAGGCGCGTGGCGCCCGGCATTCCCCTCCCCTCAGCCTTCCGGTTGGATGACGTCCCTGTACATGACCAGGAATATCTGATCGACAGGGCCGTCCGCGGATTTCCGCACCGGTAGAAGAGCGCGGGACGCGAAGAAATGCCGGCGCTGGAAAATCATCATACGGTGGAAGGTCGGCTGTTTGGCGGCTAGGGCTTCCGTCATATGCGGCACCAGATGCGATCCGTATTTCCGGTCTACTTCGCTGGCCTTCTGGCCGGTCCAGTTCTCTCCGGTCATCTGAACGATGGCCGACCCTTCAAGGCGGATCATCAAGTCCCCGCCGTCGACGGCCTCGAAAATACTGATATGGCCCAGCCACGGTTTCAGGGTGAAGGGATCCAGCGCTTGCCGAAGGGGCGGTTTGCCGTCGCCGGCAAGACTCCGCCATAAAGCCAAGATATCGCCGAGCGCCGGGTCGCAGGCGTCGTCGAGACCGGCCAGTTGCAACTCGCCGGAGCCGTCTTGGCCGTGATCGATGCTGTCTTTTGTATGAGGCATGGCTTCGCATTATATCCAAATGTCCGACCAACCCTATACGTTAATCTCCGTTTTCGGATTGGCTCCGAAGCCGTTAATTCGAAGCTTCAAGCAAAACGCGGTTGTGGATAAATCTTGCAATCAATTGAAATGCAGCGTTTTTTTTGGTGCTTGCGATACGGCCATCGGCTAGGGTCGCGGCTAGATTGTGTAACGTAAGGGTAATATTATGCGCACGCGATTGGGCAGGCGTTTGCGCTGGCATTTGAGGGCGGGCACCGTTTTGGCCTGTCTGGCTTTGCCGGGCTGCATGCTAACCGGTGAACAGGCCAAACTGGCCGGTTCGGCACCGTCGACCGCGACTTTCGACGCCGTGATGAATGCGGGGGAGGAAAAGCTGCAGGCGGGCGACTTCGCCGCGGCGGCGTCTCTCTTCCGCAATGCGCATTCCGTGAACCTGGAATCGCCTGAACCGCTGACCAAGTTGGGCCTAGCCCTTTCCATGGGCGGTGCGCCCGAGGAAGCGACCGAGGCTTTCCGTGCGGCCCTGAACAGGGCGCCGAAGGATGTCGAGGCGCGGCGCGGCCTGGCGAACGCGCTTCTCTCCATCGGTGAACCCGCATTGGCGATCCCGCATTATCTGGCGGCCGTCGAAGCGGCGCCGACGGATTACCGCGCCTATCTCGGCCTTGGCGCCGCCTACGACATGATGGGCGATCATCGGGCCGCGCAATCGACCTATCAATCCGGTTTGGCCCAGGCCGACGGTAATCTCGACCTGCAGCACAATCTCGGCCTCAGCCAGTTCCTGTCGGGGGCGGAAGAGGAAGGGATAGCCAGGCTGCGCAAGGTGATCGCGCTGGAAGGCGCGGCGCCCCAGCATCGGCAAACGCTTGTGATGGTACTGGCTTTGGCGGGACAGGAGGCCGAAGCAAGGGAACTGGCTTCCTTCGATATGGATCCCTCTTCGGTCGAGCGGAACCTGGACTATTTCCGGACGATCCGGGGGCTGCAGGACCCCAAGCGGCGGCTGGACTCGATCCGTGCCTTCATGGCGACCGGCCGTCCGCCCCAATCCTGAGTTACTTCCATTCGAGATGCGGGCATTCCTGCGGGGCAGCTATGCCTGACGGCGGCAGTGGGCGCTGCTGGGATATCTGCCTGAGGGTATCGCGTCAGAGATTGCTCAGCGCATCGACGGTGCGCAGGATGCCCGGCCCGATCAGGACGATGAACAGGGCCGGCATGATGAAAACCACCATCGGCACGGTCAGCGTCGCCGGCAGCTTGGCCGCCTTTTCCTCCGCCTTCATCAGCCGCTCGGTCCGCATCTCGGCGGCCAGCACGCGCAGGCTCTGTGCCAGCGGCGTGCCGTATTTCTCGGCCTGACCGAGAGTGCCGACCAGGGCGGTGACGGAGGGGAGGTCTGTTCGCAGTTCCAGGTTCCGCAGCGCTTCGCGGCGTTCCTGAAGGAATCCAAGTTCGACGGCGGTAAGCTCCAGCTCATCGGCCAGTTCCACGCAGGACAGCCGCATTTCGCGGGCGACGCGGACAAGCGCCGAGTCCAGGTTCAGTCCCGCTTCCACGGAAATGACCAGAAGATCCATCGCGTCGGGCATGGCTTTGGAAAGCGTGGCCTTGCGCTTGTCGGCCGCGTTCCTCGCATACATCTCAGGCAGGTAGAAGCCGACCATGATCATGGTGACGGAAACCACCAGCTTCACAATCGGCGGCATCGGATAAAGGCTGGTTCCATAGAGCAGGATGGCGGTTATGCTGCCCAGGATGATGGGCATTGCCAGTTTCATGAAAAGGAACAGGACGACGGCGTCCTTCGACCGCTTTCCGGCCCGGAGCATCTTCAGGTGGGCAGCTTCGGCCTGACCGCTTCCCAGCAGTTCAAGGCGCTGAACCACCTGCTTGGCAACCCCGATCCCCTGCTTTCCCAGGCCGCGCTTCTTCGGTTCCCGCGCCTTGGTCAGCAGATCGGTTCGGCGCTGGCGGATGGCGGCGGCCCTGCGGCTGCTCGGCTTGCGCTCCATCAACGGAACCCAAATCGCGATGACGGCGAAGAACGTGGCGGCCCAGGCAAGCACGAAGACCACGTCCGCACCGTTCCAGCCGCTGGGAAGAAGATCGTTGAACGTCATGTCAGATCTCGAACCTCACCATTTTCATCATCACGCCGATGCCCAGCGCCATGCTGCCCAACCCGGCCGCCAGCAGCATGTGGCCGCGCGGATCGTGGAACAGCTCGGTCGCGTAGCGCGGATTGACCAGCAGCAGGATGCCGAACATCACGAAGGGCAGGGAACCCAGGATGGTCGCGCTCGCGCGGGCCTCGGAGGATACCGCCTTGATCTTCATTTTCATCTGCCGGCGCTTGCGCAGGATCTCGGACAGGTTCTCCAGCGTTTCGGCCAGGTTGCCCCCGGTTTCCTTCTGCACGGACAGCGTGATCGACAGGAACTTCAGCTCCGGCGCGGCGATGTTCTCCGCGGCCTGGGCGAATGCCTCGTCGACTTGGGCGCCGACGCGCACCCTGTCCGCCACTTCGGTGAAGATTTCCTTTACCGGCGATTTGGCCTCGTTGGCGACGGCGACGACGGTTTCCGAAACCGGCAGTCCCGCCTTCAACCCGCGGACCATGACGTCGATCCCGTCCGCCAGTTTGTCGACGAAGGTTTCGCGGCGCCGCCGGATCAGCGTCGATACGAAAAAGTTCGGAAGCAGCAGGCCCGCCGCCAGCCCGACGACCAGGGACGTCGTAGGCGACAGCCCGCCCAAGTGCCACATCATCGCGAAAGCGATGATCGCGGTCAGAAGCACGCCCAGCCCGAATTGCCCCGGCGAAATCTTGCGGCCGGTCTGGCGCAGGCGGATGCGCAGCTTCTCGGGCCTCGGCAGCAGCGGACCGAAGAACTTGTCGAAACGGCTGGTCGGGTCGAGGCGCCGCAGGGAGACGACTTCGTCCGCCTGTTTCGGTCCGCGGCGGCGGGAGACCGCGCGTTCCAGCCGGCTGCGGCGGTGGCCGCGCTCGCGCAGGTTCATCGAGGCGATGACGTAGACGCCGGCCAGCACGGCGACCGCCACCAGGACGGCGACAGCGGCGAACATGACATCCGGGGTCAGGTGTTTGAGGAGGTCTGTCACGACATTGCCTCCACCAGCGGGCGTTCGAGGCCGAAATAGGACGCCTTCTCGGAGAAATGGGGCCGCAAACCCGCGGGCTCGAAATCGCCGATCAGGTTGCCGTCCTGATCCTCACCCTTGAAGCGGTACGCGAACAATTCCTGGGTGGTGATGATGTCGCCTTCCATGCCGACGACTTCCGTCACGCTGGTGATCCGGCGCTTGCCGTCGCGCATGCGGCTGACCTGAACGATCAGGTCGACGGCGGATGCGATCTGCTGCCGCATCGCCTTGGCCGGCAGGTTGAAGCCGGCCATGGAGACCATGTTTTCAAGCCGGGTCAGCGCTTCACGCGGATTATTGGCGTGGATGGTGCACATCGATCCGTCATGGCCGGTATTCATGGCCTGCAGCATGTCGATCGCCTCGCCGCCGCGAATTTCGCCGAGGATGATGCGGTCGGGGCGCATACGCAGCGCGTTCTTGACGAGGTCGCGCATGGTGATTTCACCGCGCCCTTCCAGGTTCGGCGGGCGGGTTTCCAGGCGGACCACATGCGGTTGCTGCAGTTGCAGTTCGGCGGCATCCTCGATCGTGACGACGCGTTCGCCGGTATCGATCATCCGGCTCAATGCGTTCAGCAGGGTCGTCTTGCCCGACCCGGTGCCGCCGCTGATCAGGATGTTCAGGCGGCTGCGCCCGGCGATTTTCAGAACCGTTTCCATCGGTTTGGAGATGTTGTTCTGGCCGGTCATCACCTCCAGCGTGATCTTCTTCTCCGAGAACTTACGGATCGAGACCGAGGCGCCGTCGAGTGCGAGCGGCGGAATGATGATGTTGACGCGGCTGCCGTCTTCCAGGCGCGCGTCGCACATTGGCGAGCTTTCGTCGACGCGGCGGCCGATCCGGTTCACGATTCGGGTGCAGACGCCCATCAGGTGCTGATTGTCGCGGAACCGGATGTCGGTCAGCGTCAGCTTGCCCTTGCGTTCCACATAGATCTGGTAGGGGCCGTTGATCATGATGTCGGTGATGCTCTCGTCCGCCAGAAGCGCTTCGAGCGGACCGAGGCCCAGCATGTCGTTGATCAGCAGCGTCACCAGATCGCGCTGCTCCATGGTGTTCAACTGGATCTGCTTCGCCCGCAGGATGTCCGACAGAATCTCGGTGATCTGTTTCGCCAGTTCCCCGCGCGACAGTTTCGCCGCGGCGCTGACATCGATCTGCTCCGTCAGCGGCCCGCGAACCACCTCGGCGGCGGCTTCCACCGTCGCGCGGCCCATGTCCTCCGGCTTGGCGGGGGCGGCTTCGGGTTCCGCATCCCACATCAAATCGGAAAGTTTCGTCCCGGGGATGGTCTCGCCGCCGGTCGGGGCGGGCGCCAAGGTTTTTTCCGGGCGCAGCGGGGCCGTTTCGATCCGGGAAGAGGGCCGGGAAGGTATCTGTTGGCCGCCGATGCGGATCGACGGCCCGGCCGGCGATTTCGGCGCCGCAGGCGCATCGGCCGAGAATACCGCGTCTGGCCGGCCGCCGGACGCGATCCATTCGTTCAGCAGATCGGTGATCAGATTGCGTTCCTGCAGCAGGCTCAACGTGATCCCCTGCTTGGCCGCCTCGCTGTTGATCGTATCCTTGATGATCCGGCTCAGATCCGCGCGTTTCGCGAATCGCGGATTATGCTCGACAAGCGCTTCGGCAATGACGGGGGTCAGTTCGTCCCGAAAGCGGCGCAGGGCGACGGTCGCGGTTTGGACCTCCGACTTCTCGCCGCGCCGGCCTCTCAGACTGTCTACCAGCGCCATAGCTTCTTCCCTTTCGCCTGCTCATCGGAAACGCCGGCATAGTCGCGGGCTATCGTGTTGTATGCCTTGGTGATCGGATTGCGGGGCCCTGCGACCTCTGGCAGGGATTTTCCTTGCGTCGCGGCCGCGACCGCCGTTTTCGCGTCATGCGGGATCCAGACATGGACCGGACCGCCAAGCCCTTGTTCCATCTCCTTGCGCGTGACCTGCTGTTGCGGCTTCGGCCGTTCTACGACCGCGATCTGGATGTTACGGACGCTCATGCCGTCCGCGATGCTTTCCTGCAGACGAACCGTGTCGCGCAAACCCGCAATGGACGAGTCGGTGACGATCGTGATGCTGTCGGCGATCGCGATCAGCGGGCGCGCATAATGCAGGGCGTGCCGCGGAACATCGACGATGACGGATTTGAACGTCGAGGAAACCGCCTCGTACAGCGTTGAGATCGCCGCCGGCGAAGGGTCGACGTGGTGATCCAGGCTTTCTTCCGCGCCCAGCACGAACAGTTTGTTCGTCGCGTTGATCATCGCGCTGCCGATGAACAGCGAGTCGATGCGTTCAGGATGCTGCAGGGCGTCGCGTAGACCGGATCCCGGCAGCAAATCCAGCGCGAGCGCGCAGCTGCCGAAATGAAGGTCCAGGTCGATCAGCGCGGTTTCCCGACCGAAGGTCTCGGCGGAAAGCCAGGCCGTCGAAACCGCGAAACTCGTCGCGCCGACACCGCCGCGCGCGCCGATCACCAAATGCAGGCTGGTGCCTTCCGGTTCCTCCTCGCGCACCGGTGCGCGGACCGACGGGGTCCGCGCCCGGGTGATGACTTCGGTCAGCGTCGTTTCGTCCAGCGGCATGACCAGGTAGTCTTCCGCGCCGGCCTGCACCGCCGCCCGGTACATGGAGACGTCGTTGACGTCCCCAACCGCGACAACCCGTCCGGTGGAGGCACCGGCCATGCGTTGGATGGTGTCCAAGGGGTCTAGGTCGTTGGTGACGTCCAACAGGATCAAGTCCGCCTGCCAGTCGGACAGCTGCTCGGGCAAGGTCGATCGCGGAAGAACCTCGGCCGCCGCGTTGAAGCCGCCGTCAACCATTCGCGCCAACACGTCGGTCAGCTGCGCGTCGTCGCTGACGGCAATCAGGCTGAGGGTGCGTTCCTGCGGGGTATTCATAAGGTGTCTCCGCCTAAAGTCGGATTAATTTTCGGACGAGCCGCCGGTCGTGGCGTTCTCCTGAACGGTAATCTTGAAACGCTCCTCCCGGACCGCCTGCAGAACATCCGTCGGAATTTCGGCGTCCACCGGACCGCCGGCCTTCCCGGTCGTAAGGTCGCGCGGGTCGGCGACCATCTGGGCAAGGCTCATATCGGTCGCGCAGCCGAAGCCCGGCATCGTCGCCTGATCCGCGCCATCGACGACCGGACGGTCGAAATAGCCGCATTCGGAGGTGAAGGCGACGGCACGCTCCAATACCAGGGTGAGGGGTTTCGGGTCGGCCTCGCCGCGCAGCACGATGCGAAGCGCCGGATGGTTGCGTTGCAGATAGGCCGCCAATTCGCTGCGCCGTTCCGTTGCGCCGCCGCTGACGAAGATAACGTCGCCGTAACGGGCCCGGAAGGCGCGCAGGAACCCGTCGGCGCCCGCGACGATGTCGGCCTGACCCGAGTCGGCGACGACATGCGTGAAATGGGTGAATTCCACCTGCGCCTGGGGGCGTTTTTCGATGCTCGCCATTTCCTGCCCGGTGAAACAGCCGGAAAGGCTGCCCGTGAGGCCCAGGGCAACAAGTGCGGTCGCGGCTTTCTTCAGCATTGCCTTTGTCCTCAGCGCAGGATGAAGCCGGCATTGCCGGCATAGCCGCGGCGGCCCTGGCCGTCGAAAGCGGCCGTGGTCACGTTGGCGGGAATGGACTTGTTCAGGTCGCCCATCAGGATCCGGTCGGATTCCTTGGAGGGCTGGTAGCGGTCCGTCGGGTCGGCGATCCGCTCGGAAACCGGACGGACGAGATACGGGGTGACGATCACCAGCAGCTCGCTTTCGGAGCGCTGGAAATCGGTCGAGCGGAACAGGGTTCCCAGGATCGGCAATTCGCCAAGGCCGGGGAAGCGGTCCAGTGCGTTGTTGGTCGTGTTCTGCAGCAGCCCGGCGATCGCGAAGCTTTGGCCGCTGCCCAGATTGACCGTGGTTTCGGCGCGGCGGGTCGACAGGGCCGGGATCGTCAACGTGTCGATCGTGATCGCGCCGGCGGCAGACAGCTCGCTGACCTCGGTGAGGATCTTGATGGAGATCTGGCCGTCGTCGAGCACGATGGGAACGAAACCCAGGCTGACGCCGAACTGCTTGAAGATGACCGCCAGGTCGCCGTCATTGTCCCGGATCGGGATCGGGAACTCCCCGCCGACCAGGAAATTGGCCTCGCTGCCGTTCTGCGCCGTCAGGTTGGGTTCCGCGAGCAGAGTGATCAATCCGTTCTGGTCCAGGGCGTCGAGCAGGAAATCGATGCTGGTATTGCCGGAATTGAGCGCGCCCTGAATGACTTGGGTCCCTGTTGCCGCACCGCCGTTCACGAACAGGCCGGTCGCGCCGCTGAGCGTCAGGTCGCCGATGGTCTGGGCGATGCCCAGATTGATGTTGAACTGCTTGGTGATGTCGCGGCTGACTTCAGCGATGCGGACGCGCAGGTTCACCTGCTGCGGCTTGGCGATGGTCAGTCGGTTGATGATCTGGCCGTTCTTGCCCAGCAGTTGGGCGGCGAGGCCGCGAAGGTCGTCCGATTCCTGGGCGCTGCCGACGCTGCCGGTCAGCACGATGGAATCGCCCAGGGACGCCACTTGAATGTTCGCATTCGGGCGTACTTGGCGCATCACCTCGCCCAGGCGGGTCAGGTTGTGGCCGACGGTGACGCGGTGGCTCAGGATGATGTTGTCGCTGGCGTCCACGGCGAAGATCGCCGTTTCGCCCGGTGTGCGGGCATGGACGAAAATCAGTTTCGGGGATTTCAGCTGGACATCCGCGATTTCGGGGTTCGCCACGAAGACGGCATTGGCGGCCCGCGGCAGGCGCAGCATGGTGCCGCCGTTGATGTCCAGCGCGATGGCCGAGTTCGGGCCTTCCGTCGCCGCATAGGGCATCGGCGTTTCGGTCACGGCCGCCATTTCGAAACTGGCGGCGAGGACCGGAAACGCGCCGGCGGCGCCCGCCACGAACAGGAAGGCGAAGGCCAGGACGATTTTCATCGGCGACCGCGGGGCGGACCGGCGGAAGATGCGGCGCTTGTAGGGCGCGCGGCTCATCATCATGGAATGGTTGCTCATCGGCGTATCCGTTGTCCGGCCCATGGTGTGGATTGTCAGCATTACTGAACCCTCCGGAAGGCGAGTGTCTGGGATTCGGACCCGCGCACGACCTTCACTTCCGTGGTCGCGGGCTTGCCGTCGGAACTGACCGACGCCGGTGCTTGCAGGACGCGGCTGACCTGACTGTCCCAAGTCAGGGTCGGGCCGAACGGCTCGACGATCTGATCGCCGGTTTCCGTTTCCTGCGGCAGGCTGCGCAAGGCGAGGGAAAGCCGGCCGATTTCCATCACGACGGCGATTTCCTCTGCCTGTTTCGGCGTGACCTCCAGCGTCGCGGTCTTGGCGATGGTGGGGGTGCCTTCCTGATCGCTGACGCGTTGGTCGACCGCCAGGACGCGCACTTCCCGCAACACCGTTTCGCTGGCATGGCGGGTCGTTTCGCCGCGTTTCAGCGACTGGGTCAGCAGCAGGTCGACGAAATCGCCCGGGAAGATGAAGCCGGAAATGCCGGTCGTCGCATTGATCGGAACCGAGATCGCCCGCATGCCGGGGCGCAGAACCGCGGCCAGGAAACCGCGGTCGCCCGGGCGGACGATCCGCCCCGCGGTCAGCGGTTCGCCGGCGGTCAAGCCTGTCCGCACGACGGCGCCTGACAGATCTTCCAGGGGGGTGTCTTCTTCGACGAAATAGGTGTCCGCAACGCCGTCCTTCGGCCAATCGGCCCAACGAACGTTGTCTTCCTTCAGAAAAGTGCCCGCCGGCATGGCGTCGCGCGCGACCAGGACTTTCGCGGTTTCGACCTTTACCGGCTCCTGCTTGTTGGCGGCCAGTTGGGCCTGCAGGGCCTGCTGCTGGGCTTCAAGCCAGTCGCGCGCCAAAGTCGCGGCGCCGAAGGCCGCGCCGACCGCGACCACTGCCAGGACTATCGTTCTTACGCGCATGGTCTAATCCTCTCGATCAGGAAAGGCCGGCGATGCGCGCGGCAGCGAGTAACGCGCCGACGGCGATGGCCAGTCCATAGGGAAGTTCACGGGTAACGGCGACTTGAACGTCCATGCCGCCGCGCGCCAGGGCGAACCGCACTGGGCCTTCGAAACGCCAGAGCAGGGCCAGGGCGCCGCCGGCAAGGGCGGTGTGGAACAGGAAAAGAAGAATGTGCGCAGGTCCCATCCACAGGGCGCAGACCGCGAGCAATTTCGCGTCGCCGCCGCCGAGCCAGCCGGCGGAAAACGCGCCGATGCCGAGTGCCAGGATGATGAGTGCGGTGATCAGGGGATATAGCAGATCCCCGGTCATGAAGATCGCATAGGGGGCCCACAGGGCGGCAATGATCAGGCAAAGTGAATTGGGGATTAGGCGATATTTGATATCGGTGATGGCGGCGGCGACTACCGTGATGGCGAATGCGCCGAGGAAATAGATTTCCGGATATGCCGCCTGGATGTTCATGGTCTTTGTCTTGAAACTCTCTAGAGGGCCGACCGGCGCTCCAGGTTGCAAGGTGAGGTGCGGATGGCGAGGGGAGAAGTCCGCTGTTTCATCCTTGCAACGCTGGAGCGCAGCAACCGGTCGGTTACGCGGTTATATTATTAGCCGCCGGTGGGCGCCGGATCGGTCGGGGCCGGGTCGGTCGTGCCGCCGGTGACGGCGCTGTCGAGCGTACCGGAGACGTTCGTGAAGATCTGCTCCAGCGAACCGCCCATGGCTTGCAGGGCGCCGATGGCGGCGACGGACACGAGAGCGGCGATCAGGCCGTATTCGATGGCGGTGGCGCCGGATTCATCTTTGAAGAACGAAATCAACTTGTTGCGCGTGATCATTGTGGTGACCTCCTCTTGCTAGCGCTACGACGAAGCAACGCCCCGTCGTGATGGGCTAAGAGAACGGCCAAATGCGTTTCGCCTCAATGAGTATCGTTCGGGATTATCGGCGCAATTCCGTAAAAATGTGGAAACTAAAATTATCCATAAAAACCAAGTGGATGAACTAATATTGCGCTGCCGGCATGAGGTTCAAATGATCCGATAAAACGTCTAAAATTCGATGCAAATTCGGCACGCGGCGGAGCAGGGCAGTTGTGACTGGATAAGCGCTTGTCCAGGCACGGTTTTTTTCACATTGTAGCCATCAGCGTATCTGGGTGCCGTCCTCGGCCGTCCGACAAACCCGACCGAAATATTGGAGTCCATCATGACGAAACCTGCCGTTTTGGTAGTGGGCGAACTGCCGCCGAAAATCATGCAGGCGCTGGATGACGCCTATATCCTGCACCGCTACTGGACCTTCGAAGACAAGAAAAAAGGACTCGCCGCGGTTGCGGATTCGGTGCGCGGCATCGCGACGACAGGCCATTACGGCGCCTCGCGGGAGATGATTTTCGCTCTTCCGAACCTGGAAATCATCTCCAGCTTCGGGGTCGGAACGGACGCGATCGACATTCCGGCGGCTTCGGAACGGGGCGTTCCGGTGACCAATACGCCCGATGTCCTGACCGACGACGTAGCGAATACCGCGGTGATGATGCTGCTTGCCGTGTCGCGGGACCTGGTTCAGGCGGATCGGTACGTGCGTGCCGGAAAATGGGTGTCCGACGGCAATATGCCGCTGACGCGCGCCATACGGGGCAAAACCGTCGGAATCATCGGCCTGGGCCGGATCGGGGCTGATATCGCCCGGAAGCTGGACGTTTTCGGCGTCACGGTCGTTTGGCACGGTCCGCGGCCGAAACCTGACGTTACGTACAAATATTACGCTAGCGTGGTGCGCATGGCGGCCGATGCCGACTATCTGGTCGTCGCCTGCCCGGGCGGCGCGTCCACCCATCATGTCGTCAATGCGGATGTTCTCAAGGCATTGGGCCCCGCGGGATCGCTGATCAACATTTCCCGCGGCTCCTGCGTGGACGAGGATGCGCTCGTCGCGGCGGTCAAGGATGGCGTGATCGGCTGGGCCGGGTTGGATGTCTTCGCCAAGGAGCCGCATGTGCCGGCCGATCTGGTCGCGTCGGACCGTACCCTATTGCTGCCCCATGTCGGCAGCGCGACGGAGGAGACCCGCGCGGCGATGGGCAATCTGGTCATCGAGAATCTGGCGCTTCATTTTGCCGGGAAGCCGCTGGCGACCCAGGTGCCGCCGCAATGACGGGACCGCGGCGATGATGTCCGGCATCGAATTCAGCGACGGGCCCGTGCCGGCGGCGGAGGAGATCGCCGCGCTTTATCTGGCGAACAGGTGGAGCTCCGGAAAGAAACCGGAACTCGTCCGTAAAGCGCTGGAAAACAGCGATTCGCTGATGCTTGCACGATACAGAGGGCGCTTGATCGGGTTGGTGAACGCTCTCTCGGACGGCCATTTGGTCGTCTACTACCCGCATTTGATCGTGCATCCCGACTATCAGGGGAAGGGCGTCGGGAAGGCCCTGATGGCGCGGGTCATGAAACGGTACGGAGACATTCACCAGCAGGTGCTGGTCGCCGACGACCATGCCGAACCGTTCTACCGGAAGCTCGGCTTCACCCTGGCCGATGGCACCAAGCCGATGTGGATCTATGACCGTGCGGCGGATGGGGCGGCTTGAGCCGCCCCGGTTCCATCGAAAACACGGCCTAGCGGCCGCCGGTTACCTTCAGGACCGTCCCCGTGACATAGGTGGCCTGATCGGACATCAGATAGATGACCGCGTCCGCGACTTCCTCGGCGGTGCCGCCGCGTTTCATCGGGACCGAGCCGCCGAACTTCTCGATACGATCCGGAATACCGGCCGAAGCGTGTATATCCGTATCGATCAGGCCGGGCGCGACCGCGTTCACGCGGATGCCGTCGGCGGCGAGTTCACGCGCCAGCCCCAGGGTCAACACGTCGATCGACCCCTTGCTGGTCGCGTACCAGACGAATTCGTTCGGACTGCCGACCCAGACGGCGGCGGAAGACAGGTTGACGATATTGCCGCCCTTACCGCCCCGGCTGGTCATCATCCGGGCCGCCCCTTCGCGTGCGGTCAGCAGCGCCCCGGTGACGTTCAGGTCGACGACCCGCTTGATCATCTCAGGATCCGCGTCGGCCAGTTTGCTCGCCGTTCCGGTGATGCCCGCATTGGTCACCACCGCGTCCAGACGGCCGAAGGCGTCGTCGCAGGCCTTGAAGACTTTCTCGACCCCTTCCTGGTTCGCCACGTCGGCCTGGACGGCGATGGCCTTGGCCCCGGCGGCTTCGCAGGCCGCCACGGTCTTTTTCGCCGCATCCGCATTGCCGGCATAGTTCACCACGACGTCGTATCCGGCCTGCGCGGCCTTGATCGCGACGGCGGCGCCGATCCCCCGGCTGCCGCCGGTGACGACGATGACTGGTCTCTCGCTCATTGTCTTCTCCCCCTCACGCGGTTTCGTTCAGCGCTTTCAGCACCGCCAGCAACCGCTTGTCGCGAATCGCCGCCAGTTCCTTGACGGTCTTGCCCTTGGTTTCCTCGGCGACGCCTTCGATCAGCATCTTCTTCACGGCATCGGTGAAGCTGGGCGAGCCCAGATCCGCCCACCAGCTCGCTGTCGGCGGGCCAAGATGCTCGACGAAATTCTCCATGCCGCCTTCGCCGCCCGCGAGATGGAAGGTCAGGTTCGGCCCCATCAGGGCCCAGCGGATGCCGGGACCATAGGCGATGGCGGCGTCGATATCCTCGACGCTGGCGACCCCTTCCTGGGCAAGGTGAATGGCTTCGCGCCAGATCGCCGCCTGCATGCGGTTGGCGACATGGCCGGGCACTTCCTTGAACAGCTTGATCGCCTTCTTGCCGATGGCGTTATAGAAATCGACCGTCCAATCGACGACCGCGGGGTCGGTTTTCGATCCGCCCAGGACTTCCACCAGGGGAATCAGATGCGGCGGGTTGAACGGATGGCCCAGGACGAAGCGTTCCGGATGCTGCGTGTCTTTCTGCAGGTCGCTCATCAGCAGGCCCGATGTCGAGGTCGAAATCACGACCTCCGGGCGCACCGCCGGTTCGAAATCCTTGTACAGCGCCAGTTTCACGTCCAAGCGTTCCGGCGCGCTTTCCTGAATGAAGTCGGCGGGCCCGGCGGCGGCGGCGGCTGTGCTCTCCACCGTCAGCTTGTCGGGCGAGGCCCCGTTGACGACGACGCCCAGCGCCTCCAAGGCCGGCCAAGCGTTATCCACGAAGGCGCGGATCTTCTTCTCCGATCCCTCGGCCGGGTCCCAGGCGTGAACGGCGCGCCCGGTCGCCAGGAAATAGGCGGCCCAGCTGGATCCGATCGTGCCGGCCCCGATGATGCCGATGGTTTTGATATCTGCTGCGGATGACCCGATCATCTCACTCCCCATAGCGGTTTTTTTGACTGTCGGGCGTGAGAATAGCAGAGCCTTCGGGGTGCGCCAGATCACCGGTCAGAATAGATCTGTTTCTGTGTGCTGGAGAGCGCCTTTGCGGCCAGGTCCGCTACAGCCGGAAACCCCAGTTCCGCGCCGGGTCGATCTCCGGCTCCAATCGTCCGAGCGGGCGGGCCGCCTCGGGCTTCTCGCATTCCAGGTAAGCGCCGCTGCCGCGTTCGGCATGCAGGGCGCCGTCCTCGACCACGACCCGGCCGCGGCTGACGACCGTCACCGGCCAGCCGGTGATCGTCCGGCCTTCATAGGGCGTGTAGCCGACCGCGTCATGCAGCAGGTCATAGGTCACCGTGACTTCGCGGTCCGGATCCCAGATCGCGAAATCCGCATCCGCGCCGACAGCGATTGTCCCCTTGCGCGGGAAGAGGCCATAGAGTTTGGCGGCATTGGTCGCGGTCAGCGCGACGAATTCGTTGAGCGTGATGCGCCCCTTCCTCACCCCTTCGGAAAACAGCAATGGCAGGCGCAGTTCCAATCCCGGCACGCCGTTGGCGATCTGTTTGAAATGGGCGTTCGGGCCGTGTTTCAGCTTGGCGGTTTCATCGAAACGGTAGGGGGCGTGGTCGGAGGAGAAGACCTGGAAGGTCCCGTTCTTCAGCCCGCGCCAGATTGCTTCCTGGGCTTCCGCGTCGCGCGGCGGCGGGCTGCAGCAGAACATCGCCCCGTCCATGCCCTCCCGGTCCAGGTCCTGCGCGGTCAGGAACAGGTATTGCGGGCAGGTTTCGCCGTAGATCTTCAGCCCCTCGGTCTGGGCGCGGCGGATCGCATCCGTCGCTTCCTCGGCCGAGACATGGACGATCAGCAAGGGGGCGTCGGTCAGTTTCGCCAGCTGTATGGCGCGGCTCGTCGCTTCCCCCTCCGCGACCCGGGCATGGGCCACGGCATGGTATTTCGGCGCGCGATGGCCCCGCTCCAGCAGTTTCTCCGCCAGCCAGCGGATGACGTCGTGGTTTTCCGCATGGACCATGACCAGCGCGCCCAGCCGCCGCGCTTCGTCCAGCACCGTCATCATCTGATAGTCGTCCAGCTTCAGCGCGTCATAGGTCATATAGACCTTGAAGGAGGTGATCCCGTCCGCGATCAGGGCCGGCAGTTCCTGGCCCATGGCCTCCGGCGTCGGATCGGAAATGATCAGATGGAAGGCATAATCGATCACGGCCTTCGGTCCGGCACAGGCGTGGTAGGCGTCGACGACTTCGCGCAGCGACTGGCCGCGCATCTGGGCGGCGAAGGGAATCACCGTGGTCGTGCCGCCGAAACAGGCCGAAACGGTGCCGGTATAGAAATCATCGGCGGTCATGACGCCACTGGAGGAAGCCTGTTCGATATGGCAATGGCTGTCCACGCCGCCGGGCAGGACCAGCTTCCCCGACGCATCCAACTCACGCGTTCCGGGACCGACATCCTCGGCCATGGCGACGATGCGTCCGTCCCGAATGCCGACATCGCAGCGGATAATGTCGCTGGCCGTGGCGATCGTCCCGTTCCGAACCACCAGATCGAAGTTTTCCGCCATCCTGCTCTCCCCATCATGCTGCCTTGCCGCTAGTCTCGCGCAGAGTGAAGGAGCAACAGGTCAGCGGCAAGGGCCGGCAAGGTGCCGGGCGAAATTGGGGGGTACGAATGGATTTCTACGATACCGAGGATGCGCTGGGTCTGGCGCAGCGCGTGAAGTCGGGCGAGGTCTCGGCGGAAGAATTGCTGGAGGAAGCAGCGCGAAGGATCGAGGCGGTGAACCCGGCGATCAACGCCGTGACCGTCGACGGGATCGATTTCGGGCGCCAGGCGATCGCCGCCGGCCTGCCGGACGGGCCGTTCACCGGCGTGCCCTTTCTGCTGAAAGACCTGGGCGCCATCTGCCCCGGTCTGCCCGCGACCAATGGAACCCGATTCAATCCGCCGGGCGATCCGCCAATGGATGACGAGGTCGTGCGCCGCTTCAAGGCGGCGGGCCTCGTCATCGCGGGGCGGACCAACTCACCGGAATGGGGCCTGACGACAACGACGGAACCGGTGCGCAACGGACCGACGCGCAACCCCTGGAACCCGGACTATTCCCCGGGCGGGTCCAGCGGCGGCGCGGCGGCGGCCGTGGCGGCGGGCATCGTGCCGGCCGCCCATGGCAGCGACGGCGGCGGATCGATCCGGGTGCCGGCCTCAAATTGCGGTCTGTTCGGCCTGAAACCCTCGCGCGGGCGGGTCAGTTCCGGTCCCTATGCCGGGGATACTTGGAGCGGCTTCGCGACGAGCGGCGTGCTGTCGCGGTCGGTGCGGGACAGCGCCGCCCTGCTCGACATCCTGCAGGGGCCGGCGCCGGGGGATCCCTATGGCGCGCCGACGCCGACAGGGCCCTACCTGATGGAAGTGGGCCAACCGACCGGCTCGCTGAAGATCGCGGTCGCCGACCAGCCGTTCAGCGGGACGGAGAAGAACCCCGCGCTGTCGGCCAATCTGCGTGACGCGGCGACGCTGTGCGAAGAGTTGGGGCATAGGATCGTCCCCCTGCCCTTGGAGGTTGACGGGGTGGCCTTCACGAATGCGGTCATCACCATCATCAACGTCCACACCGCCGCCCTGGTGGATTGGTTGGAGGACGTCAACGGCCGCAAGGCCGGGCCGGACGATCTGGAAGCCTGCACGCTCGCCTTCGCGCGGATGGGACACGAAACATCGGGCGTTGCGTTTCAGAACGCGATCGACCTGGTCCAGGAAATCGGCCGCAAGGTCGGGCATCTGTTCTCTAAGGTGGATCTCATCCTGACCCCGACGCAGGGAATAGAAACGCCGAAATTGGGGTATCTCGACATGATGCAGACGGTCGAGACGTATCGGGAGCGGATCGCAAGGTCCGTGGGATATACGGCCTTCTACAACGCGCTCGGTCTTCCCGCCATGTCGGTGCCGCTGCATTGGTCGGAAGACGGCCTGCCGCAGGGGACCCAGTTCGCGGCGGCTTATGGGAATGAAGCGCTGCTGTTCCGTCTGGCGGCCCAATTGGAACAGGCACGGCCCTGGGCGGGAAAGCGCCCGCCGATTCACGCCTGAAGGATCATTCGGCCGCCTGTCGGTTGAGCGAGTCGCCCTGCGCCAGAAGGACACGGCCGAGCGCCATGGCAACCGCCGCCTGGGTCGGGTCGACGACCGGGATGCCCGCTTCCCGCTCTAGGTCGGCGCGCAGATAGGCCATCCCGGCGCAGCCCAGCACCAGGACGTTCGCCCCGTCCTTGTCGCGCAGGTCCGCCGCGACGGAAACCATGCGGTCGAAGACCCGCGCCCGGTCGGCCAGTTCGACGACGCCGAGGCCGAGCGCCCGGTCGCCCGCCATACGGTCCCACAGCCCCATCTGCCGCACCGCGCGCAGATGCCGCGGGATCGATCCCGGCAGGATGGAGACGACACCGAAGCGTTCCCCCATCGTGCAGGCGGTCAGCAATCCACATTCGGAAATGCCGAGCACAGGCTTGTCCGTCACTTCCCTTGCCGAGTGAAGACCCGGATCGCTGTAGCAGGCGATGACATAGGCGTCCGCCGCCTCCCGCCCGATCAAGGCGCATAAGGGCCCGACCACGCCGTCCACATGCCGCTGCGTTTCGATGCCCGGCGGGCCTTCCGCCAGGGTCGCGCAATCGATCCTCGGCCCGCCCGGAAGGGCGAGCCCGGCCACGGCCTGGGCGATGCCGTCGGTGACGGCCTGCGTGCTGTTCGGATTGATGACCAGGATGCGTGCGTTCAAAGGGAACTCTCCGTTCACTCTTCCGGCGGGGGAGTCGCACCCGCCTGCTCGGTAATGATCTTATAGTGTTCGGGTCTGCGGTGGGCGGCAAAATTGAAGATGGTGTTCTTCCCGAAATTGCACAGATCGAGATCGCAATCGGCGACGATCAGTTCATCGCCCTGCGTGCTGGCCAGCGCGACGATTTCGCCCTGCGGGGAGACGATGCAGGATCCGCCCATCAACTCGTGCCCGTCTTCGACACCTGCTTTGGCGACGGCGACGGCCCAGGTGGCGTTCTGATAGGCGCCGGCCTGGATGCTCAGATGGTTGTGGAACATGCGCTGATGCGGCGGCTCCATCCCGCCATGCTGGTTGCCGGTCGGCGTGTTGTAGCCCAGCATGACCAATTCCACGCCCTGCATCCCCAAGACGCGCCAGGTCTCCGGCCAGCGGCGGTCGTTGCAGATGCACATGCCCATCACGCCGCCCATGGTCCGGCGGACCGGGAAGCCCAGATCGCCCGGTTCGAAATAGCGCTTTTCCAGATGCTGGCGGGTCAGGCTGGCGTCGAATTCCCTGTGGCCGGGCAGGTGAACCTTCCGGTATTTGCAGACGACGGTTCCCGTTTCGTCGACGAGGATAGCGGAATTATAGCGGTGCAGGACGCCGTCGGGTTCTTCGACCAGTTCCGCGTAACCAAGATAGAAGCCGATACCCAGCGCGCGGGCGCGGTCGAACAGGGGCTGCGTTTCCGCGGACGGCATCGCGCGTTCGAAATAGACATCCATCTCCGCGATATCGTCGGCATACCAGCGCGGAAAAAATGTGGTCAGCGCCAGTTCGGGAAAGACGACGAGGGTGCAGCCGCGTCGATGCGCTTTCTCAAGCAGGGAGATCAATCGCTGGACGACTTCCTTGCGCGACTCCGCGCGCTGGATCGGTCCCAACTGCGCCGCACCGACGGTGATTTTTCTCGACACTCTCTTCCCTCCCTATCGTCGGAGGGAAGTTTAGGCAGGCCGAGACGGGCCGCCAAGCCGAAGTAAGTTTCGCGGCACGTCCACACCGTCCGTCACCGCCCCGGGATATGCTCCCAGTCCATGCCCTGCGCGGTCTTCAAGGCCAGGGCGACATGGTTGGTGTGCTTGCGGCCCGCCTTGGTGACGATGCTGACGGTGCGGGTCACCTCCGGCTCCACGATCGGGCGCGTCTCGATGCCCGAAATCAAGGTCAGATGTTCCGGCAGAAGGGTCATGCCCAAGCCGGCCGCGACCATGGACTGAACCCAGTCCTCGCGCTCCGTGGCATAGCGGACGCGGACCCGGCTGTAGGGCTTGGCGACGCCGAGCTTCGCGAAATTCGACGGGAACTCGCAATGCATCCGTTTCACATAGTCTTCGCCTTCCAGCTCCCGCATCGGAACCGCGTTCATGGCGCCGAAACGGTGGCCGGGCGGGAAGGCCACCAGATAGGGCTCCACGTATAGAGGAACCGCCCGGAATTGATCCGGGTAGTCGGGCAGGGTCATGATTGCGACGTCCAAATCGCCGCGGTCGAGGGCATCGGCGATGTCGGCGCAATGGCTTTCCCAGATATCCAAGTCTAATTCCGGGGCCGCGGCGCGCAGGCTCTTCAGGTAGGCAACCAGCCTGGGTGCCGACATGGTGGCGACGATCCCCATCTTCAGACGCGTTTCGCCGGATGCGAATTTGGTCGCCTCGGTCTGGGCGGCCGCGGCGGCCGCCTGGGCCTGACTCAAATGAACCTGCATCAACCGGCCCAGATCGGTCAGATGGGTCAAGCGGCGTTCGCGCCGGAACAATTGTCCGCCAAGTTCGTCCTCAAGTTTCTTGATCGCGCGGGTCAGGGCCGGCGTGCTGACATTGCAGACCTCCGCGGCGCGCGTGAAATTGAGCGTCTCGCAGGCCGCCAGGAAATAGCGGATCTCGTTGAATTCCACCGTACACCCCCGAATCACCGATTCATCGGGACGATACCGGCTGCCTTTCAGCAGTCAATGGAACTTGAGGTGGCATTCAGTCAATTGTGATCTATCCTTTGGCCGCTTCGTCGATTGCCTCGATCAAAACCGCTTGGTCGCCGATATGGTTCGCTAAAAGCAAGATCAGACGGCTGTTAAGGGCGGCGCTTTGTTCTTCGTCCAGGTCGCGATGCGCGGCGATCAGGCGTTCGTAGAACCCGTCGGGATCGGGGATGTTCGGCTCTGTCATCAGGCCGTTTTTTCCGGTCGTGTCTGTCGCCATGTTCCTATTTCCCGATCGCGCGATTCAGCGCCGCCTCTATGTCGCCGGATTCCGCTTGCCGCCAGCGCGCGGCCACGTGCTGGTCCGGGCGGATGAGATAGGCGGTGCCGGCCTCGCCGCCGAAGCGCGTCCGGGCGATGCCCTCCGGGTCCGACAGTGTTGTCCAGCCCACCATTTGATCGCCGCCGACCGCCAGACACCGTATCGGCGGGCTGAACGCGCCCACCGTTGCGGCCAGGGCCGCCAAATCGGCCGAAGGATTGAAAGCCAACAGAACGAACGCGCCGCCCAGGTGGTGGAGCAGCCAGTCCTGCTTTCCGTCCAGGATGACTGGAGCATCCGGACACGGCGCGCCGGGAACCGGCCCGCTATCGAAGGCATCCTTGTCCGGCGTATTCAGCGGGGATCCTTGCAGCACCGCCGGCAGGGACAAACGGCCGCTGTTGACCATCCGCCGGGCGAAGGGGTGCTTGCGGGCAAGCGCCAGGGTCGCGTCCCGGAACCGGCGGCTCGCGGCATTTTTGGGCGTGATGAAATCCGTCGACCGGGTGGAGTTGAGGATATTTTCGTCCCCTGCATGGATCCGTTCCCGGTCGTAGGTGTCGAGCAGGCTTTCCGGCGCCGTGCCCGCCAAGACGAGGTCGAGTTTCCAGATCAGGTTGTCGGTATCCTGGATGCCGCCATTGCCGCCGCGCGCGCCGAAGGGCGAAACCTGATGCGCGCTGTCGCCGACGAAGATCACGCGGTTGTGGCGGAACTTCTCCAGCCGCCGGCATTGGAACGTATAGACGCTGACCCATTCCAGGTCGAACTGGGCGTCGTCGCCCAACATGCGTTTCAGGCGGGGTATAACTTTCTCCGGCTTCTTTTCCTCTTCCGGGTCGGCATCCCAGCCAAGCTGCATGTCGATGCGCCAGACGTCGTCTGCCTGCTTGTGCAGCAAGGCCGATTGCCCCGGATTGAACGGCGGGTCGAACCAGAACCAGCGTTCCGTCGGGAAATCTGCCCGCATAATCACGTCCGCGATCAGGAAACGGTCTTCGAAGACCTGTCCCTTGAAGTCCAATCCCATCTGGCGGCGGATGCCGCTGCGCGCGCCGTCGGCGGCCAGGACATAATCGGCCTCGACGCGGTAGGTGCCTTCCGGCGTCTCCACCTCCAGGACGACATGGTCCCCCTTGTCTTCGATCGAGACGGCCTTGCTTCGCCAGCGCAGGTCGATCAGGTCCGATGCCTCCGCCGCTTCCACGGCGAAAATCTCGAAATAGTACTGCTGCAGGTTCACAAAGGCGGGGTATTGATGGCCCTTCTCCGGCAGCAGGTCGAAGTTGTAGAGGTTTTCGTCGCCGAAAAAGACCCGGCCGTTCTGCCAGGTGATGCCTTTTTCCAGGACCGGGACCCCGATATCGAGGCGGTCGCAAATTTCCAATGTGCGCTTCGACCAGCAGATCGCCCGCGACCCGACGGAAACCGTGTCCGCACCGTTCAAGACGACGCATTTGCGTCCGTGTTTGGCCAAATCCAGGGCCGCGCACAGGCCGACGGGCCCGCCGCCAATGACGATGACGTCATGCCGGACGGGTTGGCCTGCCGTCTGGTCCGGCGTCGACCGGAACGGGTAATGGGGATAATCGAAGCTTTTCAGCACAACAGGTCACCCGGATTGAAAAGCAGGAAGGGTGCGGCCCGCGGCGCCGGCGGCTTACGCCGCCGACTGGTCCCGCTCCAGCGCCAGCCACATCTCGCGGTCGCGATCGGCCGTCCAGATTTGCGGATGTTCCTGGCCGCCGGCTTCCTGATAGGCGCGGGTCACGTCGAAAGGCATGCAATGGTCGAAGATCACCCAGTGGCCGTATTTAGGCCGCATGATGTCCATCGTTTCCTTGTATGTCGCCGTCAGGTCCTTGCCGTCGGCGACGCATTTCTTCACCGTCCCGAACAGGTCGCTGAGGAAATCGCGGGTGCCGCCGACGCCGGCCTTGACCTCTTCCGGCGTTTTCAGCGCCGCGCCGCGGCCGGGAATCATCTTCTCCGCGCCCAGCGCCATCAGATTGTCCAGCGTGGTCGGCCAATCGCTCAAATAGGCGTCGCCGGTATAGGGCGTCGCGCCGTATTCGACCATGTCGCCCGCGAAGCAGACCTTGCAGTCGGGGATCCAGGCGACGATGTCGCCCTTGGTGTGGCTGCGGCCCAGATGCAGCAACTGCACCTCGCGCTTGCCCATCCAGAGCGACATTTTCTTTTCGAACGTGATGGTCGGCCAGGTCAGGCCCGGAACCGTCTCGACCTGTTCGAACAGGCGCGGGAACCGGCCGACTTCACTGTCGAAATCCTGCTGGCCGCGCTCGACGACATTGTCGTAGGTCAGCGAACTGGCGATGATCGCATCGGCGCCATAGGCGGACGCGCCCATGACGCGGACGGCGTGATAATGGCTCAGCACGACGTATTTGATCGGCTTGTCGGTAACGCCGCGGATGCAGTCGATCAGTTTCTGCGCCTGGATCGGTGTCGCCTGCGCGTCCATTACCAGCACGCCGTCTTCACCAACGATCACGCCGGAATTGGGGTCGCCTTCCGCCGTGTAGGCATAGACGTTCTCGGCGATTTCCTCGAAGGTGATCTTCTTTTCTTCGAGGTCGGCGGTTGAGGCGAAATTGGCCATGGCTTGTGTCCTTCCCTGATTTCTGACGGGCGCTTTGCCGGGGTAGGATCGCATCCTTGCCCGGCTGAGCGGCCCTGCAATGCGCGTGCACTTGACCTTGCCTAGAGTTAATAGTTTCATTTGAAACTAGTGTCCAGAAGGGGATTGCTGAATGTCGGTCAGAAAGAATTTGCGCGGCAGTCCGCAATCGGAAGCCCTGTGCCTGGAGGAGTTCCTTCCCTACCGGTTTTCGGTTCTGACCAACCGGATCAGCCGTCACCTCGCCAAGGCCTATGAGAAACAGTTCGGGATCACGATTCCCGAATGGCGCGTCATCGCGAACCTTGCGCGATTCGCCCCGATGACGGCGAGCGACGTCGCCGACAAGAGCAGCATGGACAAGGTGAAGGTCAGCCGCGCGATTTCGAAGCTGCTGAAATCGGGACTGATCGAACGCGATACCGATGCGCGGGACAAGCGCCGCGGGCAGCTGCGGCTGAGCAAGGCCGGCGAGGACGTGTTCGAGGAGATCGCCCCCCTGGCGCTGGGCTGGGAAGCCGATCTGCTGGCGCCGCTATCTGCGGACGAGCGGCGAACCTTGAACGGGATCATGAACAAACTGCAGCGGGTCTTGGACGACGCGGGCGCTTGATATCCGCACGGGACATACCCCGTCACGGCTTCGTATTTGGAATCTCTTGACGCTGAGCCTTGACTTCAAAATAGTTGCAAATGAAACTAAATAAGCGGTGACCGCGAAGAGTACACCGCCGCAACCGGGAGGAGAAAGCATATGCGCTTCATGAAAGGCGCCTTGGCGGGGGCTGTTTTTGCCGCTGGTATGACGATGGGAATGTTGGGGGCGGCGGCGACGGCCGGGGCCCAGACGATCGAGCTGAAGCTCGCCCATTTCTTGCCGACCATCAACGGCATGCATTCCGATTTCCTTGAGCCTTGGGCGCGGGAACTGGAAAAGCGGACGAACGGCAAGGTGAAGGTCACGATCTATCCGGCCGGCACCCAGCTGGCGAATATCGCCAAGCTGTATGACAGCGTTCGTTCCGGCGTCGTCGATATCGCCCACGGGTTGCGCGGCATTCCGCGTGGCCGTTTCCCGCGCACCGAAATCATTGAACTGCCCTTCATGACCGGCAGCGCCGACGCGGCCAGCCGGGCGCTATGGGCGGTGTACCCGAAATACCTGAAGGATGAATATCCCGGCGTGAAGGTCCTGGCGCTGCACGCCCATAACGGCGGCCTGATCCACACCCGCGACAAGCAGGTCGTGACCATGAGCGACCTGAAGGGGCTTCGCATCCGTTTCCCCAGCGCGCCGATCAAGTCGATGCTTGAAAGCCTTGGCGCCGTGCCGCAGGGCCTGCCGCCGGGCAAGGTCTATGAGAACACGCAGAAGGGCGTGATCGACGGCACGGTCTTCCCGTGGGACCCGATGAATTCCTTCAAGCTGTCGGAAGTGATGAACTACCACTTGGACATGGGCGGGATTTACACCGTCTCCTTCTGGTTCGCGATGAACGAGAAGAAGTACAACAGTCTGCCGGCCGACGTCCGCCAGATCATCGACGATATGTCGGGCGACAATCTGGTCGGCAAATTCGGACCCTGGTGGGACAAATGGGACAGCTGGGGTATCGAGAAGGTCAAGGCCAAGGGGGCGACCGTCACCAAGCTGGGTCCGGACGAAGCCGCGCGCTGGAAGGAAACCACGACGCCGATCGTCGAGGAATGGCTCTCCAGCATGGAAGCGAACGGCATCTCCGACGCCCGCGAAATCTATGACGCCATGAAGGCCGAAATCGCGAAAGTCGAAGGCAACTAAGGTCAGGGCTTAGCATCGCCGCCTTTCCCCGCCGTCCGGCTTTTTGCCGGGACGGGGAAAGGCGGTAGACTTTTGGGCATCTTGCGGAAGGCGACATGGGCGCAACTGTTTACCGGGGATTTCACACCGTAACCCGCTGGCTCGCCTATGCCGGGGTGATCAGCCTGTTCGTCGCGATGGGGGCGACCATCATCGATATCGTTCTGCGGACGGCGTCGCGCGCCGTCAATCTGGTCGCCGATTTCATCGGCGTCGAGCCCGTCGGCTGGGCGATCCAGGGCGTCGTCGAATTGGTCCAGCTGTTCGTCATGGGGGTCGCCTTCGCGGTCCTGCCTTTCGCGTTCATGCAGTCCAGTCATGTTTCCGTCGATCTGCTCACCGCCCGGCTTTCCGCCCGCATCCAATCCTTTCTGCGCGCCGCTTCCGCCTTGATCGCCGTTTGGTTTCTGGGACTGATCTTCCGGCACGGCTGGGAACAGATGGTCAACCAGATCGAATATGGCGACGTCTCCATGACCTTGGCGATACCCTATTCCTGGTTCTGGGCGCCCTTGTTGACGGGTGTCGCCATGTCGGTCGCGGCAACCGCTCTTCTGGCGATGGCGAACATGGTCTTCGCGGCGACCGGCCGCGGCGGCGGTCTGCTGACGCCGCATCACAACGCACCGGTCGAGTAGCGCCATGTCGGATCCCGTCATCGGTCTGCTCGGTTTTCTGGCCACGCTTGTCCTGATCGGCTTCGGCGTTCCGGTCGCGATCGCCATGGGGGTGGTGGGCGCCGTGGGGTTCGGTCTTTTGAACGGCTGGGACGCGGTCGGCTTCATCATGGGCGGCGCGCCTTTCGAGGCGACCTTTCCCTATACGCTCTCCGTCGTGCCGCTGTTCCTGATGATGGGGGTTTTCGCGGCGCATGCGGGCTTGTCCGGCAGTCTTTATCAGGGCGTGAACGCCTTTGTCGGCCATATGCGCGGTGGGTTGGCGATGGCCTCCATCGGGGCCTGCGCGGGGTTCGGCGCGATTTGCGGATCCAGTCTGGCGACGGCGGCAACCATGTGCAGGGTCGCGTTGCCGGAAATGCGCCGGCACGGCTATGACGACAGCCTGGCCTCGGCCTCCATCGCGGCGGGCGGCACGCTCGGCGTGTTGATCCCGCCGTCCATCCTGCTGGTGATCTACGCCCTGCTGACGGAACAATCGATCGGCGCGCTTTTCGCCGCGGCGTTGATACCGGGCGTCATCGGCACTTTCCTCTACATGGCCGCCGTCTGGGTTCAGGTCCGCCGCAAACCGCATCTCGGCCCGGCGGGGAAACGCTATAGCTGGAGTGAGCGCCTCACAACGATACGCGCCATCTGGCCGGTCGCTCTCCTCTTCGTCGTCGTGATCGGCGGCATTTATCTGGGCTTCTTTTCACCGACGGAGGCCGCTGCCGTCGGCGCCTTCGGCGCCCTTGTCCTGGCCTGGGGGCGGGGCGCTCTGACGCGCCGCGTGCTGCGCCAGTGTTTCCAGGAAACGGCTGAGATCACGGGGATGATCTTCCTCATCCTGATCGGCTCCGCAGTGTTCAACTATTTCATCGAAACGGCTGGTTTGCCGCAATTGCTGGTCGGCCAGGTGGAAGCCCTGGGTTTGTCGCCGATGGCGGTCATGTTGCTGATCATGCTGTTCTATATCGTGCTCGGCTGTTTCATGGACGCCCTCAGCATGATCCTCCTGACCGTGCCCTTCGTCGTTCCCATGGTCGCCACGCTCGGCTTCGACCTCGTCTGGTTCGGGGTGATCATCGTGACGGTCGCCGAACTCGGCCTGATCACGCCGCCCGTCGGCATGAACCTTTTCGTCATCCAGGGGGTGGCGAGCGACCTGCGCATCCAGACCATCGTCAAGGGCGTGGTGCCTTTCCTCGCCGCCGATGTGGTCCGGCTTGCGATCCTCATCGCTTTTCCCGCCCTCGTCCTCTGGCTGCCGCAGCTTGCCGGGTTCTAGACCGTGATGACATTAAGTGCGTCCGCTGGGACGGCGCCGTCGCCCTTCCGGCAAGGAAGCCGGGCCGTAGCGATGCGGGCCCATCGGAAGGGCCGGCTGACGCGGTCCGGAAGGTCGGCAGCGCCGCCGTGCCGGTCGTCCGTAAGACCCGCCCGCAGCGTTGCCGTCGCTTGCCGATG
>Ga0209692_10001077_pt1 | contig 42004 bp, 28 predicted proteins | sample tdDd472_FD_187129 | JGI IMG/M metagenome (GOLD analysis project Ga0209692, IMG submission 187129) | Marine sediment microbial communities from the Atlantic coast under amendment with organic carbon and nitrate - tdDd47.2 (SPAdes)... | ecosystem: Environmental > Aquatic > Marine > Coastal >...
AACAACCATTTCCATCAGTAACTACTACTGAATAATTTCCTGTTGTTGATACTGTGATCGTTTGAGTCGTTTCACCTGTACTCCATAAATAACTTGATCCTGCATTACCTGCATCCAATGTTATGGTATTTCCATTACAAGTTTCCTGGTCGGATCCTAAATCTACTGTTGGATTCGGGTGAACGGTTACATTTACATCATCATTCGCTGAACAGCCATTAATATCGGTTAAAGTAACGGAATAGTTTCCTGTTGTATTTACTAAGATAGCTTGTAAGGTTTCTCCCGTACTCCATAAATATGTTGATCCTGGCAGACCCGCATCTAACATTACATCAACACCTTCGCAGGTTTCTTGATCTGCACCCAAATCGAATACAGGATTTGAATGAACTATTAGATTCATTTCATCGGAACCTGAACATCCATAAATATCTGTTACAATAACATTATAAATTCCTGCAACAGCAACAGTTATTGATTGAGTTGTTTCGCCAGTACTCCATAAATAAGAGCCACCAGAATAATTTGCATTTAAGACAACCGAATTCCCATCACATATTTCTTGATCTGGTCCAATATCTATAGCTAGATTACTACTAATATCAATTCGCATAGTATCTGCATCAGGAACAAGACAAGGTGCTATAGGCTGTGCACTTAATTCCAAATCAACAAATCCGTTAGCGATATCAGCTGTTCCAGGAGTATAAGTTGCAGTTAGCAATCCTGAATTGTCAAATGTTCCATCTCCTAAACTTTTCCAGATGTATGATGATGCATTTGTTACAACACCATTTAAACCTGCAGTTCCCGATTCGCAAATAACCAGATCATTTCCTGCATCCGCAGTAACATGCTGAACCACCTCTACAGTAACATCTAAAGGAATTTCTGAAAGTTTAAACATACTAATAGCATCTAGAGCAAATGCATTATCTACACCAGTAGTATTCGTATTGTTAATTTGTATGTTTAATTGATTTGATGAATCAGAATACAAAAGTGTTTTGTATTCATTCCAATCACATGGTGAAGCTGTAGAAAAACTCAACACCACTTTACCATCAATTACTAAATCAAAATCATCAGAACTACTTCCTTTAAGATTGGTAATATTTAATGAGAATACGTAATAACTATCTGGATCAACACTAATATCCTGTTCCCAAACAGTACTATTTACTTGATCCCCCTCAACAATCAACATATTATCATTAGAATTCCCCGTTACTCCGGAACAATTACTCTTATCATTACCAAATATTCTCGTATAATCATCTACTCCATATTTACTTGACCTGTTACGACAAGATCGAGCCCACGGATTAGAGCAATAATAGTAATCACTCTGAAAACCAATATTTCCTAAAGTGAAATGTCCATTATTGACAAGTTCTAGAGTATTATCAATATAAAATAATCGAAGATTGTAAGTGGCGGTTGAATCGGGAGCAACAACAACTCTTGAAGATAAACCATCAACATCCCAATTGAATAAAAAATCGTTTCCAGCATACAATTCAACAGATTCCCCTCTACATATAATTGTATCATTCAATGTCACATCAGGCACATTTCCCGATGCACTGGTAATATTAACCATATCCATTGCCGAGCATCCATTCATATCGTAAACACGAACCGAATACAATCCAGGTTTATCAACATTTAAATATCTTCCTCTAGACCCATCATCCCATACATACATAAATTGAGAACCTGCATCCAAAGTAATAACATCACCATCATTCAGAACCTGATCAGGACCTAAATCAACAGTTGGAGGAGGAACTAAATTAACATTAATATCATCTGTTGCTGTACAGCCATTTGAATCGGTTACGGTAACTGAATAATTACCTTGCGTATACACTATTATCTCTTGGGTTGTTTCTCCTGTACTCCATAAATAAGTACCTCCAGATATGCCAGCATTCAAAACAACCGGATTACCAGTACAAACCGTACGATCAGCACCTAAATCAATTGTCAATTCCGGATAAAACCCCACATAAACAGATTCAGATTCAACACATCCGAACGAATTTGTAATTTCAACAGTATAATTTCCTGCTGTTGACACATCAATAGTTTGCGATGTTTCACCAGTACTCCATAAATAAGTAGAACCTGGATTTCCAGCATCTAAAGTATAATCACCGCCTCCGCAAGAAGCTTGATTTCCTCCAAAGTCAATAAACGGAACTGGATTTAGTGTCAATAGTAAATCATCAACTACCTGTCCACATGGATTATTAGAATCAGCAGTTGCTAATAAAATAACAGATCCATTCAATCTATCATTCGCCCCTGGTGTATAATTAGAATTAAAGTTCGATGCATCTGAAAATGTACCATCTCCTAAAGTAGACCATAAAAATCCTGTATGATTTGATGCACTTGCCGACAATATTGCCGTTTCATTTCCACAAATTGTTTGATCAGGACCTGCATTTACAATTGCTGGATCAACAACGGTTACCGTTCTAGTATCCGGAACTTCAACCAAAGGATTAAATGAAATACCATCCAAAGCATAATCATTTCCACTACGAATCAAATTTTTATTTACTATGGAGATTACAATTGATGTTTTTGTTCCTGAGTGCCACAATGAATAAAACTCTTCCCATGCACAAGTTGAACCTGAACTAGGTTCAATATAATCTCCCATTAAGACTCCATCAATCATAAACTCGAGGCGAGCAGGATTGGTAGGGTGTACATTACAAGCCCATGTAGAAAAAGCATAATATTGATTTGGATTTACGTTAATGGTTTGACTCCAAACCACAACATTTTCATCAGGTGCTCCATTTACAATCAGGTAATTATCAGGATTATTTCCTGTATGACCTCCACAAGCTGAAAAATTCGCATGATATTCATTAGGATTATCATCTACAGCATATCTTCCTTCTTGCCAAAGCGAAGCATAATGCGAATGATTAGAAGAAGAAACGCCTGCATCTGGACAATAAACGTATTCACTATAAAACCCCATATTACCCAAATCAAAATCACCATTAGTGATCAGTTCTGTTCCAGTATCAGGAATAAATACACGTAGGTTATACGAAGTTGTAACAAGCGGTGAAACAGTTATTGTTTTTGATAAATCACCTGTACTCCAATTGTACATATATGATCCTGGCTTTGCTTCAAGAATCACAGACTCACCTGCACAAATTGTTGTATCATTTACAGGTCGAACAATCTGAGCATATCCCAAATTACAACCAAATGTAAAAAACAGCGTAAAACAAAACAGCCGTAGAAGTTTATCCATTTATTCTCCTTTTAAAACGTCATCACTACAATCCTCAAACACACATCATTTTTGACGAAAGACTTATTTTATTCTCTTAAATACGTAAATCTAATGATTAAAGTTCTATAAATCATTGTCAATATATTAATAATTCTTAAACAAAATTACAAGTAGGTGACTATAAGGCACTTCTGAAGAGGAGAGCTTTTTATTAAAAATGAGATTAAATAAGCAACACTGATGTGTAACTTTATGAATATAAGATTAAATAAAAGAAGGTATCACTCTCATTCAATGAAAGGATGAAAATCTAATAAGAAGAATTAATACTGAGAATAAAAATGTATAATTAAAGTTAAAATCCATCATGAGTTTTGCGCGAATCCTCACAAAGGTTTAACAGATCTTTTAACTCCTTTTTGGTGAAAGAACGATATTTTCCTGGCTTTATATTACCAAGTGAAATATTCATGATCCGAAGTCGTTTAAGTGAGGTAACATCATATCTTAGATACTCACACATTCTTCTAATTTGTCGATTTAAACCTTGTGTAAGTACAATTTTGAAGGTATAGTTATTTACCTTGGTAACACGACATTTTTTAGTAACAGTGTCAAGAATAGGAATCCCATTTCCCATTCTCTTGATAAAATCAGAGGTGATTTTTTTATTTACCGTAACGATGTATTCTTTTTCGTGATTGTTTCTCGAGCGAAGAATTTTATTCACAATATCACCATCATTGGTCATAAAGATTAAACCTTCACTAGGTTTATCCAATCTACCAATTGGGAAAATACGCTCAGGATAATTGATGTAAGAAATAATATTTCCTTTAATTCTAAGATCGGTAGTACAAGTAATTCCAACTGGTTTGTGAAATGCTAAATAAATACTTTTTACAGTTTTAGTAACAACTTGTCCTTTAACAGATATTTCATCCTCTCTGGTAACCTTTACACCCATTTCAGCTTTTTTACCGTTCACCTTCACTTTACCTGATTCAATTAATTTATCCGCCTCGCGACGTGAACAGTATCCGGTTTCCGCTATTGCCTTATTTAATCTGGTGTATTCCATTGCTATCTTAGTTAAAAATCTTTCTGAGAAGAATTAAATTGTCGCAAAAATACAGGAATATTTTAAATATGGTACTTTCAAAAAAATTACTTAATAAACTTCCACTCCTTATCACATTCAAAACATTTATAGCTCCTCTTAAATAAAGGGAAAAGAATACCCAACAGAAAGAATGTTATCAAAATAAGAAAGTTTGGCTCGCGAACCTTACCAATATTTTTGGATTTACAAAATGGACAAACAGTCTTATCCATATTCTTTGCGAATTTAACTTTTTGAATATCCCTCTCCACCAATAAATCAGCCTCTGTAATATAACCTCCACTTTTCAGATACTCAATACTTTTATCAAAATCAGATTCGTGTACTAATAATTTAACACCGCCAATTGCATTTGAACAGAAGTTATCTACTTGTGCTGTTAATTCATCTCTAATAAAAACATCAATTCCAAATGATTCTAGATAAGTCTTTGCCATATGCGCTTCCTGAGGAAGGACGGTAGTTAATACAATAATCCAATTGCTCATAAATATTTACACTTTACTGCAAATTTAATAAAACAATATAAATTACTCAACCAAGTTATTCCTTTATCATATACAATTTATTATCATCTACATTGTAAAATAATGGAGCTACAACAATTTTAGGATATTTAATTCTCAAACGTTTGGCTTCGTAAGCTACAAATTCCATGGCATTACCAACTTCAAACATGGGTGCAAAATTGTTAAAGTGTTCTTCCGCTCTAACTTGAGACCAGCCTCCTTCTTTGACCAATCCGCTAATAAATTGATCCTTTTTAGAATTCAAATTCACCATGCCACAATTATTGTGACCGATAAGTGCGATATGCTTGATTCCTCCAACCGAAATAGCATAGGAAACTTTAAATTCGCTGTATCTAAGATTAGCACCACCGGTTCTAATGATATAAGAAAAATTCTCCGGAATATGGAGATGTTTTCTGTGGTCCATGCACATTCCGACCAACAATTGTGCTTGTTTATAATCTTCAAAAGATCTATTCAAATTGTGAAACTCAAGAAGCAATCCTATTGGTGTGTTCTGGTATTCTGGTAAAATATCTTTTGTACTGTTGATTTCAATTAATTGGCTCATAGTTTTTAATAATCGTGGTTTAGAATGATTCTAAAGATAGACAATTGAACGATTATTGCAAATTGAAAACAAGCACTAAAAAATTGAAGATTCTGTAGCTGTAGTGAATTCCTCTAAAAATTTCATTCCTTTATTCGAATTTCCTTTTTTATTTAAGCGAGGGCTCCAAACTGCAATACTGTATTTCCCAGGATGTACAGCTACAATACCGCCCCCAACACCACTTTTTCCAGGTAATCCTACTTTAAACGAGAATTCTCCAGCCTCATCATATAAACCACATAATTGCATTACGGCATTGATTCTTTTCGATTTACTTGTACTTATTATCTTATCACCAGTAATTGAATTCTTACCATAGTTAGCTAAGAATAAAAAGGTCTTTGCCAATTCATCACATGTCATTTCAATAGAACACAAATTGAAGTAGAAATCCAAAACTACATCGATATCATTTTTAATGTTACCAAATGACTTCATTAGATTACACAAAGCAGCATTTCGATAGCCTGTAGATTTTTCAGATTCTGCAATTATATCTGAATAAGTAATTGTAGAATTGCCTGATAACTTTCTAACAAATTCAAGAAACTCTTTTTTAGGATTTTGAAGATGACTGACTAAAATATCAGCAACAACGATCGCTCCAGCATTGATAAATGGATTCCTGGGTATTCCCTCATCATGTTCTAACTGAATTAAAGAATTGAATGGAGTCCCTGATGGCTCAACACCAACTCTTTTCCATAAATTCTCCTCCTCTATTTCAAAGGCTAATGTAAGTGATAGTACTTTTGAAATACTCTGAATAGAAAATTTTTCTGCCGAATCTCCTAAATTATAATTACTATTTTCTATCGTAACCAAATGAACTCCGAACTTTTGAGGACTAACATTACCCAATTCAGGTATATAGTTAGCCAAATTGCCAGAATCCTTAAAACTCTGCATTTGCGATACAATGTTTGAAAATATTTTCTGATAATCCATGATGTACATATTAAGAATTCACAAAGGTACACCTTAGAATAAAACGGTGAATCTAACTAATTAGAAAATTTGCAGATCATTTTTTTTGATATTTTCGAATCATTGATAAAACCTCATTTTTCCTAAATGGTTTCGCAATATAATCCGTACATCCTGCTTCCAGAGCCTTTAACCGTTCATCGCTCATTGCAAAAGCTGTTTGAGCAATTATCGGTATATCAGAATCAAATTCTCTTATTTTATGTGTTGCATTATACCCATCTAATACAGGCATTTTTATATCCATTAAAATGAGACTAATCTTCTTATTCTCTTTGTAAATTTCAATTGCCTCTTGCCCATTAATTGCTCTAAAAATTTCCAGATTAGACTCTTCTAAAATTTCACTTATATAAAGAAAATTACTCTCCTCGTCTTCTGCAATAAGAATGCAATTATTATTTGCAATAGGCTCATCAGTATCAATATTAATAGGAATATTTTTATCACTTATCTGAATATTAACAGGAATAGTAAAATAAAAACTCGAACCCAATCCAGGAGTTGAATCAACCCAAATTTTACCACCAAGTAAATTGGTATTCCCCCTGCAAATTGCCAATCCTAAACCTGCTCCTCCTATTGTTTTTGTGGTTTCAATCTCTGCTCTTCTAAAGCGATCAAATATCCCGTCATGCATTTTCGAATCAATACCAATTCCACTATCTTTTACAAAAAATTGTATCTGAGATTGTTTGTATTCATATCCAAATTCTATTGACCCATTTTCGGTAAATTTCTGTGCATTACTTAACAAATTATTTACAATTTGTCTAAACTTTACTTCATCTGTTACAATAACAGAATCTTCTTCGCTCAATCCCTTTACCAATTTCAACGATATTCCCTCATTTAATGTCGCCGAATACGTATTGTAATAGTCATCAAGTATTTTATTAATACTCACCGAATTTCTTGCAGCTTCAATATTTCCGGTTTCTATTAACGACAAATCCAAAACATCGTTAACAACATTCAACAGCTGATCAGAGCATTGTGTAATAATACTCAAATATTTTTCCTTTTGTGATATTGATAAATCATCATCTTTTAAAAGTCCTGCAAAACCAACAATTCCATTCATTGGAGTCCGGATTTCATGAGACATATTCTGCAAAAAGGCTGATTTTAATCTGTCACTTTCCTTAGCTTTTGATTCCGCATTTCTAATTTTCAGCAAATGCTTTTTCAATAAAAAAAAGAAAAGTATACCTGTCATCAATACATAAAACCACCCTTTATAGGTTTGTATTGAAGTTAAGTGATCAACATCATGAATTAGAGTTTTTACAATTCTATCTGAGAATAAAATCCATGCTCCACCTATTAATAGATATGCAAGGAAAAACTGATATTCGAATTTCAAAAAGAATCTTTTCACGTATATTGACTTTAAACTTATTACCAATTCTAACCCGTTTTAAACGAGGCAATAAAATTAATTATTTTAATATTATCTGCAAATATTAAATTCAGCTTAACTAACAATAAAACAATCCATTAAAAGATTCTATTTTTAAAACCCTTTAATCATCAAAAACATTGTACTTGGCTTGTCTTTCTTTCCATCTTTCGCGGGCATATTGCTGCATGTCCACGACCTTATCATGCTCATCAACAATTTCAAGCCCTAATAAAGTTTCAATAATATCTTCCATGGTAACGATTCCATCCATTCCTCCATACTCATCAACAACAAGGGCAATATGTTCCTTATTATTTAACAATTTATCCCAGGTATTTAGTAGGGTTTGAAATTCTGATATTATGACAATTTCGCGAGATATTTCCTTTAATAAAACATCATTCTTTCCTTCAGCCAATTCCTCAAAAATCTTCTGGCGAAATACATAACCGGTAATATTGTCCTTATTACCAGAATAAATTGGAATTCGTGAATAATACAAATACTCTTTATTTTTCAAAAACTCCTTTAAACTCATATTCTCATCAGCAACTGTAACCACTACCCTAGGTGTCATTATATCCGTTACATTTATCGATTTTAAGCGAATAAGATTCTGTATAATTCTATTCTCTTTCTCTTCAAATACACCTTCTTCGGTTCCAATTTTTGCCATTGCCGATATTTCTTCTCTACTAATCGAAGCCTCTTCTTGCTTACTTGCAATTATCTTGGAGAGATAAGTAGTAAACAACACCAACGGATAAGTTAATATCACCATTGACTGAATTACAATCCCAGATAAGATGGCTAACTTTCTCCAATATATAGCCCCAATTGTTTTTGGTATTATTTCAGAAAATATTAAAATCAACAAGGTAAGTACCGCAGATACAACACCAAAATAAACCTCCCCAAACAATTTCGTAGCCTCAGCTCCAACTCCCGCAGCTCCTATTGTATGAGCAATTGTGTTTAAAGATAAAATCGCTGCAAGTGGTCGCTCAACATTGTCTTTTAATTTCAAAAATACAGATGCTTTTTTTGATCCTTCATCAATTTTAACATTCAAAAAAGATATTGGCGTAGAAAGCAAAACCGATTCAAGAATTGAACACAAAAAGGAAATAAAAAGTGCTATAAATAAATAGAAAAATAAAAGAAACATAAATTTTATGGATATTAGTTATTTGGTGTAATTTACCAATTTTCAGAACGAATAAAAATAGGATTAGCCCTAATTATCTATACTGGTCTTGTGTTCATTTTTACCTACAACACTAAACTTTTTACACAACGTAACCCCCTGTTCATCAACTAAAGTAAGTAAATGCTCCCCTTCAGCAGGACTCAATTCCTTTTGATGAGACTGAGACGTAGTGCCAATAAATTCTCCATCCAAATGCCAATAAACAGTCATTTCCGGATCATGGTGAGCCATCTCAAAGACCACACTTCCTCTCATTCCATCCAAATCAATTGGTACAAACAATCGATCATTTCCTTTCGGATAAATCAATTCCATTACTTTTGAGTCTCCAGTTCCTATACAATCATCACGAAAAGTTGGTAAGGGACGATACAAAGGATTTCTTTTCTTATAGTACCATTCGATTGCAGGTGGCAAAACAAACCACGATTGATGAACCATATTACTAACATTCTCACAATCTGAATTTACACGATATCGTTTCGACTGGTCTAAATGTACCAATTTGTGATAAGGACATACTTCTGTTTCTAAACCAGATTTACTAATCCACATTGAATCTACCTCTTCACACCACCTTCCTGCTCTATGTCCGCTATTTCGACAAATTGGAACTAAGTCCATTTCCTCATAAGGTTGCTCGAACCACTCCGTTTTCGGGAGCAAATCAAAAACATCAAACATTACGGGTGCAGCAACACTAACACCTGTTAATCCTGGTCTACCTTCTCCATCAGCATTACCAACCCAAACACCAACAACATATTTCGGTGTTGTACCAATTGCCCATGCATCGCGAAAGCCAAAACTTGTACCTGTTTTCCATGCTACTTTCTGAGACGAAGAAAATGATTTCCAACCGTTCTCACCATCTGGTCTATTCACTTCTAATAAAGCCTCAAAGGTCTGATAAATAGCTGAAGCTTTCATAATTGGCTGAGAATCTTCTCTCTTTAATTTATTCTTCTGTATTGTATAGCTAGCCTTTCTGATATCATTGGTGTAATAAGTTCCATCATAACTATTGTAGTGATTTAAAATTCGAGACATACTGGCATACATGCCACATAGCTCCCACATTCTACCTTCAGCTCCTCCCAAAATCAGAGATAATCCATAATGTCCTGCTGGTCTATTCAAAGTATTCATGCCCATTTTTCTAAGCAAAAAATGAAAACGCTCCACTCCATAACCTCTTAACATTCTAACTGAAGGAACATTTAAAGAGCGTGCCAAGGCATTTTTTGCCGGAACAGCACCATCATATCTCAAATTAAAATTCTTAGGTGAATAACCTGCTATCTGAGTTGGAATATCTGGCACCAAAGTATTGGATAAAATTTCTCCTTCATTAATCATACTAGCAAACAAAAATGGCTTTAAAACACTACCTGTACTTCTCGCCGATCGTATAATATCCACCTGATTTCCATGATTATTAAATCCAGTCCTCTCTGAATTTCCTACATATGATAATGCTTGCCCCGTTTCTGTACTTAGAACCAAAACAGCAATATTATGAATCTCATTTGCCTCAAGATGCTTCTGATGTTTTCTGACAATGCTATTAACTCGTTCCTGTAAACCATAATTTATAGTGCTTATTACCTTTTCTCCACGATGCTCCTTATGAGCTCTATCCAGTAAATGAGGAGCAATTCTTGGTAAGTGATGAATTTTTTGAGGAATCTCTTCCTGTTTTGCCAACTCACAAGTAGTCGAATCAATCTCTCCTTTTTGCAGCAACCTATCCAATAGTCGATTTCGTTTTAATCGTAATTTTTCACTGTTCTTACCAGGATAAATCAGTGATGGAGCATTAGGTAAGACTGCTAAAGTTGTCGCCTCTGACCAGGAAAGTTCATTTACATTTCTACCAAAGAATCGCCAGGCTGCAGCATCCAATCCTACTACATTTCCGCCAAAAGGCGCATGCGAGGCATATTTAGCTAAGATCTCTTCCTTTGAGTAGCTTAATTCCAGCCTCAGAGCAAGAAGCATTTCTACCAATTTCTGATAAACCGATCGTGATTTTCCTTTCCGAGAAATTCGAATCAACTGCATACTAATGGTGCTTCCTCCACTAACTATTCTCCCTGATTTTAAGTTTTGAATTACCGCTCTACCAACTGCAACGGGATTAACACCTGGATGCCAGTAAAAATATTGATCCTCGAATGTTAAAAGAGATTTCTCGAACTTATTAGGAGTCTCTACCAAATCAGGAAATCTCCACTGACCATCATCTGCAATTCTGGCTCCCAACAAGCTTCCTTCCCTACTATACAAAATGGTAGAAGTAGGATCTTGAAATAGGTTTGATGGCAATGAGAACCAAAAAATAATAGACAATAGCAAAAATGCCAACATAAACATGCGGCATTTTCCTGATTTACAATATTTAAATCTATTAAATTTCATATGAATTCCCCGATAGATTTTGAGAACTATCGGGGATATTTTATTTATTTCACAACTTCAATCCATCTACCAGGTTTTCTGGCATTCACCTTATCATCGTACATCGCTTCACAACTAACCGTTGGCAAATAAAACTTACCAACATAAGCCGCTGTTAAAGTAATGGTAAAAGTTTTATTCTTACTTTTTTCCAAGTCGAAATATGAATAAACACGATCATCGCGAATATCCTGATAATCTGGTTGATCTCCAACATTATTTTCGTCAACTTCTCCAAAACGTGTATTTAATATTTCCCAACCAGAAGGAAATATCTGCGTTAAAGCCATTTGCTCATAATTATTAACTACGCCAGGATTCGTAATCTTCACTTCAGCTTTAAAATCTGTTCCTTGTTGCAATTTACTAACGTCAATAGTATTCCCTTGCATATCCTTATAAGCAATATTCAGCTTCAAGTTCATTTCTGATGAAGATTGATCACCTGTTTCAGGGATTCCATTCATACTCAATCTTGCATACAATATTCCATCAGCTAAATTGGTTAATTTCAATTTAGGAGCACCTTTACTAAGATCAATTGGAATTTGTGTTACAGGTCGGTTACTTGTCAATTCTTCCTCATTTTGTCCATTAATTGAATACGAGAAAGTCATTTTGCCACTCTCTCCTTTTCCTGCAAATTCTGCCATTGCAATTAGACAATAAGCGGTAGTTTGAGTACTCATCCATGAATCACTCGATAACTTATTCGAAATTTCCTTAACCAATGGAAATGCCTTTGTTTTTTGATCTAATAAACTTAGAGTTTCTAAAATCATTGCCTTATCTCGAGTTGAAGAACCAAAACTTCCTGAATGTTCTCTGTAAGCTGGAATCTCAGTACTTAAACCATCAATCAACTCCTCTGCAACCTCTTTCTTTCCAATAATACGATAAGTCGCAGCCAATCTCCACTTCGCATCATCTGATAGTTTCGATTGCTCTCTCATTCTATTCATCGATGCCAAGTCAGCATTATCAGCCAGAGCCAAAGTATATAATCGGTAGGCTTGTATCAAATCATTTCTTCGATAATAGTAACCATTATAAGAGCTCTGTTTCCATGATTTAGCTGCCGATTTTTGATATTTTATCCATGATGATTTTAAACCAACAGGTAAAGTATATCCCAATTCTTCAGCTTTTAAAATAAAGTGACCACCATAACTGGTTCCCCATGCATCTGCATAACCTCCGCCTGGCCAGTAACTAAATCCACCATTTGCCAATTGGAAACTTAACAAACGAGTTAAGCCTGCACGCACGTTATCTTCAATTCTTAGCTTTTGATTCGCAGTTAAATCCACAACAGTTTCCAAAAACAATTGTGGGAATACCGCAGAAGTAGTTTGCTCTATACATCCGTGAGGATAATCAATCAAATACTCCAAACGACGACCAAAATCAATTGGTGGGATATTCGAAAGTTCCAAAATTGCTTTATTGGTTCCTTCCATACCAGGCAGATTAGCCAAATATTCCCAGCTTTGATCTTTCTTCAGTAAAGTATCACTTACATTTGTAACTCTTGGATTGGGATTGCGAACATCCAATTCGATATCGTAAGTAGCTTTATTATTCCCACTTTCTGCAATCACTTTCACTTTTGCAATACCCAATTTCGAAGCAACTTTCAAGTCAAAATCAACTACTTGTTCCCCAACTTTATCAAAACTTATATTTTTCTCTTTCTCAGCAAGAGGTAACAAATATTCGTTTGGTTCAATTCTTAGCTTTACATTTTTAACCTTAGGATCCATAGCAAAAACAGTAACCGGAAGTTTAACTGTTTCACCCGGACCGACCACTCTTGGCAATGTTGCCAAAACCATTAATGGTTTACGAACCTGACACGTTTTCTCTGCCGATCCATACGCACCCTTATTACCTGCAACCACCATTGTTCTTACCGATCCCACATAATTAGGCATAGTAATTTTGTGCATTTTGGTATCGCCTGCATACAATGTAAACGGACCATAGAACATTACAACAGGTTTGAATCTATTGGCTTTGGCTTGCTTCTTCCCTTTCAAATCCTCATCACCACCAATGGCAAATGCTTTCTCTAATCTTGCACCAAAAGCACCCATTACCATATCGTACATATCCCAGGTTTTAACTCCTAAGGCTTCGCGAGCATAAAATGTAGACCATGGATTAGGAGTTTTAAATCTGGTCAAATCCAATAATCCGTCATCAACAACAGCAATCGTATAAGTCATTGCATTGCCATTTTTCTCTGAAACTTCAACCTCAAATTCTTTTTCAGGTTCCAAGATTTCTGGCATTTCAATTTCAGGATTCAATCTTGTATTCGGATCTTCAACCAATAGTGGAATTACACCGTACATTCTAATTGGCAAGTCGTTTTCAACTTGTCCGTGAGGCTGAATTAAGCTCACATGCACATAAGCATTTGGTGCCATTTCCGGAGTCACCTCAAAAGAGAATTCTGATTCTCTTGAACCTGTTTCCACCCAAAATGCATCCAATACTTTAGCACCTGTTTCGATACTTACCAGTGCTTTTCCTGATTTTGAGGATGGAATTGTAATTTTCGCTTCTTCGCCCACTTTGTATTTATCCTTATCGGATACAAATGACAGTAAGCTTGCATTCCCCGGCATTCCTTCTGGAGTTCTGCCATACCATTTCGAGAAATATGCAGTTAGACCAGCAGAATGACCACTTTCCTTATCGAATACCTGGATAAGATACCTTCCATAATCTTGCCATGAATGATATGGAATATTCAACTTATAAGTTCCAACCCCATTTTTGGTTGAAATTGTTTTACGATCCACAATTCTGGTTGAGCTTCTTCCAATATAAGAAGCTAAATTCTCCTCATCGGAATCCCACCACCAGCGCCAGCCAATCTTATATGTTTTAATTACAATTTTATCTCGGCTTACCGGATTGCCATCAGCATCCAGAGTTGCAATTTTCAATTCATGATCTGTATCCGTAAGGTACCATCCTCTTTCCGATTCAGGCATTTGCAATCCAACAAACGAATTGTAAGGAGCAAATTTCACTCTTTGCATATCAATACTAAAATCACCACCTTCTTCAAATACTCGGGTAATGAAATTGGCATTCAACATACCAGGAGCTGATTTGTTTCCTTTCAGTTTTAAATCAATTTTGGCTTCTCCATTCTGATCAACCTTTCCATCAAATATAACTTGCTCATCAGCATAGAAATCTTTTGCAGGATCATCAAAAATGTATCCTTTATGATCCTTAAAAGAAGTTTTAGTAGGTGAAAATCTCAAACTAATGTTCGATTTCAAGTTTCTGGCAGTAGCACCATGCAGCCATTTCACTTCCATGTCAGCCTTTTGACCTTCCACTTTCGATTTTAAAACCTTCGTTCCAAAATCAAGTTTTATCTTCAGTCTATTTGGCTTTACCGTTTCAATTTTAATGGTTTTACTAAAGGTAGCTCCACCAACCTTTATTCTTGCAGACCAATTGCCCGTAGGAGCATCAGCTTCGGTTGAACAGGTAAATGAATAAAAACCATTTACTCCTGCTGTACTTACTCTGTGTACAACTGTCTGTCCTTCCGGATTAATCAATTCAAAAATTACAGGATGATTATCAGGCAATACTTTGCTTGCATCTTCCAAAACAAAATTCAAATATAGATTATCACCAGGACGCCAAACGCCACGCTCTCCATAAATATATCCTTTAATACCTTTTTGAATGGTTTTTCCACCTACATCGAAACTACTCAAGGAAAGTGCCGAACCATCATCTAAACGCAAATATCCTCTTTGATTTCCTTTTTTTGCAATCAGTAGAAACGGTTTACGATCCAGCTGCACTTTAGCCAAACCTTCATTATCTGTTTTTATTCTTGCCATCAATTGTTTCTGATAATTGTAAATTTCCAGATCAACTCCGGATTCAGGATTAGCAGTTAGCAAATTTGAAACGACAAAAATGATGGACTTATCATTCCCAGCCTTTGCAATCAAACCTAAATCTGAGGCAAAAACATTTCTTTTTATAAATTTTCCAGATCTGTAGTAAGAAACATGACAAGGATTTTCTTTTTCGTTCCAATCATATCCTGATGGATAGTAGTAATCATCGTACCATCCAGGATTATCCCAAGATTTCATTTCACGCTCCAGTTCCTGTTCAGCTACAATTTCATCAACACTTGCCAAACCATCTTCTTTCTCTTCCTCATCTTCACATCCGTAAAGCGCATACTCTTTTCTAAATCGCAACTCAATACGATAAATCGATCCTGGATTCACATCAACAAAATCAGCAATATCAATGGTATATGCATTCCATTTTCTAAGATCAACTGCTCTATTGGTTCCCAAATCAACACGTTTTTGCAATATTAAACGAGCTACACGCTTAAGATTACTCGTTTGATTCATTCGATTGTCTTGCAGAAACTGATGTACATTATTCTCAAATACTTCAATCACTCGCAAATCAACCGATTTAAGACTTACCGCCTCAAAAGGCATAATCAAACCTTGCGACGAAGGAGAAATAATTCCTTTTCCAAGCAAACGAACAGCTGGCTTTATGTTCTCGAATACCAACTCAATTTTACGACTATCTTTTAAGGAGTAATCGAGAGCATTCTTAATTCCCTCTTCAAGGCGAATTACTTTTTTACCCGAAAGGCGATACTTTAAGTAAGCTCTTACCTCATTGCCATCAATTATAAATTTAAAACCTGATTGTCCTTCAATTCGAATCAGTCCTTTTAAATTTTGATCCTTCTTCAATGGATCGGTAAAACGAATGGAAACATATTGTTCAGGCTGTTGAATCACAACAGCACTAATCACTTTAAATACATTTAAAGCAGGAATCTCAACTTCTTCTTCTCCACTTTCTTTAACCTTAATCAAAGAACCATCCCACTCAATCAGCAATTCTCCCTTATCTTCTTGTCTGATTAAACTATCAACCACAAAATGGTGCAATTTACCATCTCCTGAATGTGACCATGAAATAGGCTTAGAATCTCCATTTAAACTTGCCTTTAGAACCGACTCTATTTCATCATCAGTAATTACATCGGCAGTTGTAAGATATCCCTTGTACTTTTGGGTCAGCATATCCGTTTTATCGTAAGACTGCAAGCCTTCACCAGAAAAGCTAAAGCTCTGTTTAATGGTCTGGAAATTAAATTTAAGAGTCGTATATTTCTCAGGCACTTCCAATATTTTTTTCAGATTAACCTTAACCTGATATACTTGACCGGATGCCATTCTATTGTCTGGACGAAACTCCAGAGTTCTTGGATCTTTCCAATATGCCTTTCCTTTAATTTTAGGGCTAATATTAACAATACCAGACTCTAACTCCTGACCTGGCTCAATCTTCTGTTCCACATCCTTCACCAAACGAATTTGAATCGCCGATTCCACCGAAACTACTCCTGAGGTAAAAGCTGAAACATATTGTCCAAAACCCGGATCAACCTTTCTTCTAACTTGCTTTTTGTCCTTGCAGGAAAATACAGCCGAAAGTAGCATCAACGGCACAATTAATAGGCAGAAAATCTTTCTCATTTTGTTCTATAGATTGGTGTATAATAAATCAGCATAATATTAGCTATTGAAAATGACTATTCAAATAAAAAAGCCATCATAATGATTCTAAAATAAAGTGCATATTACAATTCATTTCGTAAATTCACCATTGTAAATATTCTAAAATTTCTAAAGTATCAAATCCATTCATTATCTGAACAATACACTGCGAAATCAAATTTTAATTCATTTTTCCTCTTTAACTCAGACAACCAAATGTATAAAATCTGCATTCTAATGGATGTAAAACAATAAATGATTCGATCAATTTGTGAAAAACCTTATTAAATCACTTAAAAGGAATAAACCGAAAGCACAACAAAAAGCATTCAATCTATTTGCAGATTATCTGTTCAGGGTTTGCTATCGCTATTTGAATAATCGGGAGCGAACCGAAGAGGTTCTATCTCAAACATTCCTGAATATTTTTAATGAGATTCACAAAACAGATATTACGGAAGAGGCGCCTTTAAAAGCCTGGATGAAAAAGATTGCCATCAATCAATCTCTCATGGAAATACGAAAACGAGTTCAGTTTTCACAAACTCTTGAACTGATTGAGGAAATTGAAGAATCAGAAATTACAAGTGATGAACATTTGCTCGAAAATGATTTGATTCAAATGGTATTGGATCTGCCAGAAGGCTATCGAACTATTTTTAGTTTGTATGCAATAGAAGGATACAAACACGAAGAAATTGCAAAGAAACTCAGCATTTCAGTAGGCACATCGAAATCGCAGTTGAGTAAAGCAAGAAAATTATTAAAAGTAATGATTAGTAAAACAGAGATAAGACATGAAGCAATCCGTTGAAAAACAAATAAAAAATGCATTTGATAATTGGGATCACCAATCTCAAACCATCGGCTTTAATAAAAGTAGCTTGTGGAATTCTATGCAAGCATCAAAACAGGTGAGTATTTTTCCATGGTTTAAGGTGGCTGCAATTGCTATAATCATTTTACTTACTGGAGCTTTAAGCTATAATATCTACGAAAGTAACGATCTTAAGAACAAGCAACAATTACTTCTATCAGATATGGAAATTCTGAAAAATAGTTTTACCACTGAACCTATGGTAAAAAAGGAGATTGAAATAAAATACAAAACTCAAATAAAAGAAGTTGTTTCTCCTGAAATAAAAGTCCGAATTTCACAGCTAGAAACGAACTATTCTAATTTGTTGAATGAAAATAAAAGCCTAAAAGAAAACATTAAGCAATATGCAAATAGCAACTATATCCTTCATGATAGCTTACTAAATCTGAGAAGAGATAAAGAATATTTGCAAGAAGTGTATGCACAGCAAATGGAATATTTAAAAGAGCAGGAACAATCTGGTTTTTCAATTGATATCAACGAAGAAGCTCTGGCAGCACTTACTGAAACTTTAAAGCCAGATACAAAAGAACAAAACAATAAACTAAAATTCAGAATTAAAAAAAACCGGAATATCAATGAAACATCGGCGCCAATTTTCAGGGACATTACCATTAAATAAACTGACATAATAAAATCAATTTCCAATGACACATATAAATAAAATTATTGGAGTATTCCTACTCTTCATTTCATTCTCATTCAATGCATTCTCATCAAATGATAAATATTTTCATCCGGATACTATTCGTTTACAAATGCCTAATGAAAGTACTATAGAATTTAGAGGCACTTATACTAAAGAATCTGAAATTGAAAAAAATATCGATTTCAAAAACACATTAGGCAGTTTCCTTAAACGCTGGGAGGTTTTAAACATTAAGAATCTGGATTCAAACACGCCAATAAAAATTACTTGTACAAAATTGAAGCATTTTCAGGTTGAAAAACAAATAGTAATCACTATCGAGGAAAAATCTAAAAAACAACAAATTACTTTCCCTTTAGACAATCCTGTAGCCCTAACCATAAAGGGAAAACATACTCTGGAGTTGAACTCAGAACTTGCCATTTATTTCGATAAAATTGAACAATTACAAGAGCTAGCTAATACAGATCTCAGCAAAACATTTGAAAATATAGACAAGCAATTGCATCAAACTGGAGAATATCAATTATCAGAAATGCCATTTTCTGCATGGCTAAAAATAAAAAACGATAATTCAGCTAAATTACTCAACAAACAAAACCTTATTCCTCAATCAATCGATCAGATTATTTTGTCAGGTGGAACTTCACTTGAAAATGTAAAAGGAGACTGGAACGGAGGTTTTTACGCTAATATGTCATTCCAATTGGGACGTAAATCTACACCAAAGCATGCATTAAAATTAGAATATGAATGGATGTATGATTTCTCATCAGATGAAAAAAACATCAATCATTGGATTAGTTTGGGTTATGCTCATAACCAATCAAGAAATCCAAATAAAACAAATTGGGTGGAAATTACCACTGGATATTTGATTAAGCGTAAAGGAGACCTATTTGATAAAGATACATTCCGACTTGGTGTAAACAAAAGAATCCATAAAAATGTGAGTGTAGAACCTCAAATCTACTTCAATGATTTCTTTGAAGATGTTTACCCTGGATTCAAAATCAAAATACACTTGTAAAAATACAAAACACTGTTGTCTATAGATTTTCTAACCCAATTAATCTATGAATGTAGAGTATGGCTTATCCTAACAATAAGCCATGCTTTACTCTACTACACCCCAAACCGGACAAGTCACACAAACTCAAATCACAAAAATGAACAAGTATTGCGCTATTCTACTAATATCAATTCTATTTGCTAGCTGCCAATCTATCAAAATCACTGAAAGTACAGATTACTCTACTTATCTAAGAAATGGCAAATTGATCATCTCAACAGACAGTCTTCTGAAAACAAAAGAGATCATCAAGAAATACCATCCCAATCCTTTTAATTCAATTTCTGAAGCTGATTTTGACGCCCATATTAAACAGGTTGCAAAATCCTTTCCTAGCGATCCAATTTCTGAAACAGAATATCTTTATCAACATCGAAAAGCCTTTGATACCCTAACCTATGGCGATCCTCATTTTCTAATTTTACCACAATTAAGAAGATATCCTGAATATAAACTTAAGGGAAAGCACATAAAGGTTTGGCCATTCAAGATGATTTGTATTAACGATTCTTTAATCGTGAGCGAAAGTCTAAATCCGCAATTACAAAAAGGAGATTTACTCTTGTCTATCAATAACCGATCTACCAAAGAAATTGTAAAATACACTTACCATCACCGGTTTATGGAGGCTACTTTTACACAGGCACAAAATCATTTTTGTTTTGCTCCCAACTACAATATTGAATTCTTGAGAAAAGGCAATAAGTACAAAATAAAAGTGGCAGGAGTTCCTTTGCACAAATATCATTTTAAGGGAGAATATTTTCCTGAAAAAATTTACGACGCCTATCAAACGGGATATTTTGGTATTCACAATTTCAACAACAACAAATACATGATCAAAAAGCTTTCTAAATATATTAAGAAGCTTCAAGCCAAAGGATATCAAAACCTTGTAATTGATATTCGAAAAAATCCAGGTGGAAGAGGTGATCGTTTCGATGAACTGATTTCTTTGTTTTGTGATAAAGATACTATTGATTATCAGAGTGAATGTAGAGTTAAAGTTTCAAAGACTACTCTGGATTATGGTTTCCCAGAAGATTCATTGGGAAAAGTTTGCAGTATTCCAGAAAGTGAATTGATACGAAAATGCCCATTACAACCAGAAAATTATCCTGGAAAAATGAACGTTTATGTATTGGTAAGTAAGTTCACTGCATCAACAGCATCTACTTTTGCCAATATCATTCAATACAACAAACTAGGCACTTTGGTTGGTGAACCTTTAGCTCATAATGCTCTGCGATATGGTGAGATTACAACCGCCAAATTAAGCCATTCTCTAATGGTTCTTTCAACCATGGAAATGGATGAATACAGTAATCAAATCAATGGAATTATTCAACCTGAAATTCTGATTCCTTACAAAGCAGATGAATACATGAATGGTGGTGATCCAATTTTGAAACACACTTTAGAACACATAAAATCAACATCAGGTTTATCCGCTAACTAAATCAAAAAACAAATCCCCTTTACAGCATTTATTAGCTATAAAGGGGATTCTTTATATTTTAAAGACATTGAAAAGTCCTAAGATTTCTTCTTAATCTTCGTCAGTTCCATCTTACGAATTCTAGCGCGAACGGCTCCTTTTGTTCTTTCGAGCTTAATAGCCATATCACCTACACTTAAGCCTTCAAAAAACATATTGATCAACTCATCGTCATCATTCCTGTTCCATTCTTTATAGGCTTCTTTGTGTTCCTTTTTTATCTTTCTAATCTTGTCAAAATCCTTTTGATCCATGACTTCTTAATTATGCTCTTTTTTTCCTTCTATTATTATTCGAAGAACCTGATCTGCCTCTTCTCCAATCCTTATTTCCTGAATTATTTGGTTTAGATGATCTTGATTTGGGTCTACTTCCTCTAGTTTTCAAAGGTTCTTCTTTTGGCAATTCTGCAATTTCATCAACCGAAAAAGGATGATCTTTAACTGCAGGAATCGTCTGCTTGATTAATTTCTGAATATCTTTAAGGTAAGGCAATTCATCCTCACTACAAAACGAAATAGCAGTACCACTGGCGTTTGCTCTACCGGTCCTACCAATACGGTGAACGTAGGATTCCGGAATATTTGGCAAATCGTAATTCACTACCAAAGCCAAACCAGCAACATCAATACCACGAGCAGCAATATCGGTTGCAACCAGTACTTTTGTTGTTCCTTCTTTAAAGTTACTTAAGGCTTTTTGTCGGGCATTCTGAGATTTATTACCATGAATAGCCTCAGTATGAATATCTGCCTTCTTAAGAATTCGGGTCACCTTATCGGCACCATGCTTAGTTCTTGAAAAAACCAAAGTAGAACCCAACTCCCTCGATTTTAAAAGGTGAGTCAACAATTTGGCTTTCGATTTTTTACTTGTATAATAAATCGACTGTTCTACCCTTTCTGCAGTAGTCTGTTGTGGCTTAATTGTTACTTTCTCTGGATTCCCTAGAATTTGCTTCGAAAGACTTACAATTTTAGGAGGCATAGTAGCCGAAAAGAACAAGGATTGTCTTCGCTTAGGCAATTGATCAATAATTCTACGGATATCGTATATGAAACCCATATCGAGCATTTGATCTGCTTCGTCCAGAACAAAATACCTAACATCGCGAAGAGAAATATATCCCTGGTTGATTAAATCCAAAAGTCTACCTGGAGTAGCGATCAACACATCAACACCTTTTGCCAAAGCCTGAGTTTGTGCGCCCTGCTTTACACCACCAAATATTACAGTATTTTCCAATCCTGTATATAATCCGTATTCGCTAAAACTTTCCTTTATCTGAATTGCCAACTCCCTTGTTGGAGTAACTACTAATGCCTTAATTCTGCGCTTGCCTTTGGCTTGTTGCTCTTCATACAAATGCTGAAGAATAGGTATTGCAAAAGCAGCTGTTTTACCTGTTCCTGTTTGAGCACAACCCAATAAATCTTTTTTTCTCAATAAAATTGGAATCGATTCTGCCTGAATTGGAGTTGGATTTGTGTAACCTTTCGCCTCAATCGCTCTTAATATAGGATCAGCTATATCTAAATTGTCAAATGTCATAATCTAATAAAAGTGATCGGCAAAGGTAATCTAATAGTTTGGATTAACAGCACACATCAAGATATTAATTGTAAATCAAACAATTAGATCAATCAGAAAGTTCGTTCACTATCATTTATAAGTATAGTGTCCAATAATTATATAACGATTTAGTAGATCCTCCACTACCTGACCAGCACCTATGTTGTGAACAAATAGTGGGCGTTTACCATCTTTCGATTTTTGATCGATTACAATTCCTATGTGAATAATTCCTCCACCCAAATCCCAACAAACAATATCTCCAGGCAAATAATCCTCTGCCTTTCTGCTCTTTATCTTAATGGTTCCCTTGCGTTCAAAAAAAGTCATAAGGTTGGGAACTCTTCTGTGATCAATATTTCTATCAGTCGATTTCAATCCCCAATTATTAGGATATAAAGAAAAGTTTGCCTTCATATCTTCATGCACTTCTTTTTGCAAATCAATACCCAACATTCTGTAGGCACGAATTACCACATCGGTGCAAACTCCTCTACCTGCTGGCACATCACCATTCGGGTAGTCAATCGAAAAATACGATGGATCGTAAATCACCTTTTGCTCTGTTAGTTTGATCGCTGCTTTCGATAGTTTATTGGAAAAAGTTTGGGCATAACCAAGAAAGAAAAACCAACAAAAAAAAAGGCTCAATACAAATCTTCTCATAACTCTAGTTTAAAATTGAAAATATTGCATTCACAGACAACAATTATTCCAAACAACAAAAAAAGTACATCCAATTAATGCACTTTTTTTTATACGAATGTAATCACTACTTCTCTGGTGAGATATATTTGTAGACCAATCCAGCCAAAATAGCTCCAACAATTGGCGCTAACCAAAACAACCACAATTGCCCCATTGCCCAATCACCTACAAATAGTGCCTGACTTGTACTTCTCGCAGGATTAACAGAGGTATTGGTTACAGGAATACTAATTAAATGAATTAAGGTTAAACCCAAACCAATTGCTAAACCAGCAAAACCTGCAGATGCTTTTGAGTGAGTGGCTCCTAAAATAATTAGTAAAAACATAAATGTCATAACTACTTCACAAATTAAAGCAGCAAGCATTCCATATCCACCAGGCGAATGTTCTCCATAACCATTAGCTGCAAAACCTCCAAGTTCAAAACCTGATTTACCACTAGCAATCATATATAAAATTCCAGCACCAGCTATTCCTCCCAACACCTGTGAAATAATATATGGCATTAGCTCCTTTCCGTCGAAACGTCCACCAGCCCATAAACCTATTGAGACTGCCGGATTTAAATGACAACCCGAAATGTGTCCTATGGCGTACGCCATTGTAAGTACGGTTAAACCAAAAGCTATTGCAACTCCAACAAATCCAATTCCCAATTCGGGATAAGCCGCTGCCAAAACAGCACTACCACATCCCCCTAATACCAACCAAAGGGTTCCTAAAAATTCTGCAACCAATTTTTTCATTTCAATTTAATTAAGGTTAATAATTAGATGTCAATTCAGATGTCAACAACATCTTTACAAAGATGTTCCACCTGCTTTGTAGAATAATAAATATAATCAATTTAATCCACATGACCACCTACTAATCAAACAGATAAGAAAATCAAAAACAAACTAACAACTAAAATATTTACCTTAACAAATCAATTCGAAACTATATGAGCACATCATTTCAGCTCTAAACTTTACTCTCACACAGATTCATTATTAAATTGAAAATCTTACTAGAAGAGATAATGCATAATAAAAAAATCTCCCTATTCAAAATGAACAAGGAGATTTTAAGTTAACTAATTATATGTAGCTGATTTTAATTCTACATGAAACCACCACCACCTTGAGTCTCGCGACTGTCTCTGCGTTTTCTTTGTTTGGCTTTGTTTTTACCACTACCAAATCTGTACGAGAAACCAAGGTAAGCCGTTCTGCTTTCCCAATGGAATTCACCCGTTTGCTTATATGGCACTTCGGATTTAAACTTAAATTTCATTCCTTCAAAAATATCGTTTACTCTAAAGGTTAAAGTTCCTTTTCCTTTAAGAATTCTATAGCTTGCTCCAGTATTGATCATCCACATTGGATCCACTTCAAATTGCAAATCTTCTCCACCTCCACGATACATAGCGAACAACTGGAATCTCAGCTTCTTGGTTGCAGTAAAACTATTCGATACTCTAACATTAAAGGAATTATTTGTGATCTCAAGATTTTCGCCGTTAGATACACCTGTCTCTTTTTGGATATACAAATCGGAACTGGCATTCATCGACCACCATTTAACAAATCGGTAATTTGCTGACAATTCTAGTCCATAACGATCGTTGCTATCAGTATTATAATATGACATCTCTACCTTTTCAACATCCAATGGATCCTTGTTTAAAACTCTTGAAATGTTATCATTCACTCTTCGGTAAAATACACCAATTGTGGCTGATCCTTTTTTCAATCCTTTTGTATAGTTAAACTCAAACGAATTGGTATACTGCGGGTCAAGCTCCGGATTTCCAAAAGAACTAATAAGTGGCGTACTCCACTCTCTAATTGGGTTAACTTGTTGAATAGATGGTCTGTCTACTCTTCTACTGTAACTTAACTGCAGCTGATTTTTTTCACTCGGTGTAAATGTAAAAAACACCGAAGGATAAACAGTAAATCGACTATCGGTATACTTAGCCTTTTCATCACCTTTAATAAACTTTCCATCTACCTCATATTGCTCAAATCGAGCACCCAATTGCATTGAAAGATTATTAATCTTATGATTCAAGTTTACATATCCAGAATAGATACTTCTATCATAAGTAAATGCCGAATTAGGTTTCTGCTCAGTTACAAACCAATCTCCATCAGGAACCGTATTTCCATCAACATAAACAAAATCGTGCTGATTTGTCACTCTAGAATTCTCAGTATCATTTAATCTAAACTCCAATCCCAGTTCTAATTTCGTATTTTCCGATAATGGATTGGTATAATCCAAATTTAAAAGTGTATTTGAATAATCATTATCAACATCATCCATGTAGTTCGAAGTCAAGTCGATCGGATTCAATAATTCTGTATAAACGGCATCTTCAGGAGAATCACTCTCACTATAAGTTGCTTCAAACTCCAAATTGTGTCCTTCTTTTTCAAAGTCTATCTTATAATTAAGATTATAAGTTCCCGTAGAATTATCCGTTTCAGATTTCATCAAACTATTATAGTCGAGCTCTGTTCCTCTATAAATCTTAGTTACACCATTAAATTCACCTTCTCTAAAATTCTGCGTAGTATAAAATGAAAGTGTATTCTTTTTATTCAGATAGATATCGGCTCCTACTTTTAACAATTGAGAATTGTTATCGCTTTTAAATTTAAATTTCTGTAAAATATCATTATCCAAAATTACATTTCCATTCTCATCTTTCGCGCTTCTCAAAACATCTCCATAATTGTCTCTTTTTCCATCATTCGCACCAAAGTTTAAGAAAAAGTTCACCTTACCGGTTTTGTAATTCATATCTAATGAACCGTTCATACGAGTATTTTCGCCTCGTGTCAAGCCCATATTTACATTTCCGTTAAAGCCAATATTGGCATTCTTGTTTAGCACGATATTAATAATCCCACTCATTCCCTCAGGATTGTACTTAGCAGATGGATTTGTAATTAACTCAATACTTTTTATTGAAGTAGAAGGAATCTGCTGTAGCAATTGAGCTGCACTAATATTAGTAGGTTTACCATCAACCAATATTCTTACATTCTCGTTTCCTCTAAGGCTAACCGATCCTGTCTGGCTATCAACGCTTACTGATTGTACGTTATTCAATACCTCTGAAGCATTTGCTCCTGCAGCCGTTAAGTCTTTCCCAACATTAATCACTTTTCGGTCAATTTTTTGAGTTACGGTAGACAGTTCTGCTCTTACAGTAACTTCACCAAGAACTTCGGTGTCCTCCTCTAATCGAACAGTTCCCAATTTATGAGCTGATAGTTTAGATGAAAATTCCAGCTCTCTCACAAACGGCTTGTAACCCATATATTGAATTTCAACTTTATTTTTTCCTTTAGGAATTTTCTTAATCGTAAACTTACCGTCATTATCGGTAATTCCTCCTGTTAATATTTTATTATTTGCATCGCGTATCACAACATTTACATACGGAAGAGGCTCTTGAGTTTTAACATCAACAATAACACCTGTTAATGATCCATTTTTATCTCCCACTGGCATATCTGTCTCTGCAAAAACAGTAAAACTAAACAACAGTAAAATGGCTATTAGTAATCTTTCTTTCATCGTTTAAATTTTTAAGGTTAGCTTAGTAGTATGACTACATTTTAAATTAAATGGTTACAAATCGTTCCTTCAGACCTCTTCTATCAACACACACTAGATTCGACAGTTTTGCAGAATTCTTTAAAAACCATTACGCCACTCCTCTATCACACACAATGCCAAAAAATACATTATTCAGATTATCAACAATTAACAGAATATAAACATTTTTCACCATGTTCGATATCGAACAATTCGTGTACGGTTTGAAACTCACATAAACAAGGATAGGTATAGGAAAAAGGAAGAGAATAAAAACAAAAAAGGGTAGCAAATTGCTACCCTTTCGTGATCCAGCCAGGATTCGAACCTGGGACCCACAGCTTAGAAGGCTGTTGCTCTAATCCAACTGAGCTACTAGACCGTCCTTATGAAATTATTTTTACCTTAAAAAAAGAAAGAGTGATCCAGCCAGGATTCGAACCTGGGACCCACAGCTTAGAAGGCTGTTGCTCTAATCCAACTGAGCTACTAGACCATTCCCTTAAAAGGCGATGCAAATATAGGGATTTATTACTTTCCGAAACAAATATTTTTGTGTTTTTTTTCAGTAAAATTAGCACTTACATCAGTAAGGGTTTAGGATTCAGAGCGTATCCAATTCACCAAACCTTTACTTTTTATAATTTGTCTTAGCTTATCGGGCAAAACTGGTATCTCAAATTGCTTTTCATCTACCATTAGAGTGCCAGAATTGAAGTCAATTTCTATTTTATCTCCTTTTTGATAAGCTTCCACTATCTCTCGATTTACGATCAACAACAAGCCCTGATTTATAGCAGAACGATAAAAAATTCGATTTACCGATTTTACTATTACTGCTTGCACACCGGCATAAGCCAAACCGACTGCCGGATGTTCCCGAGAACTGCCACAACCAAAATTCTCACCTGCTACTATAATATCTCCTTCACGCAGTTTATCTGCAAAATTATCATCAAAACCTTTAAACAAATGTGGACGAATGCCTTTAGCATCCGAGCTCAACACCTCATAAGTTAAGTTTCCTGCAAACATTTGGTCCGTGTTCAGGTGATTGATATCGGAATAGTCCCAAACTCCAGCAGTTTTTCTATTTTCATCCCGAGCAATTAAATTTACATGAGTATGTAATTTTCGATACGGATAAGAGCCTCGCTGCTGCTTCTTATCTCTGGGATCAGTAATTTTACCAATTAATGCAGAATGTGCCACTGTTGCTGGTGACGCCAGATAAATTTCAACATTCTTGTTGCCCATTCGACCTAAAAAATTCCGATTGGCAGTTGACACAACTGTCGTTCCATCTGCAGGAATTCCCTGACCCGTTCCCAAACATGGTCCACAGGATGTTCCAAGCAGAATGGCTCCCGATTTCAATAAACTGGAAATAATCCCTTCATCAATCGCTTCCAAATAGATTTCTTTTGAAGCTGGTGCAACCATCAATTGGAATCCATCTGAAACTTTCTTTCCTTTTAAAATATCAGCTGCAATTCGTAAATCTTCCAAGCGTCCATTGGTACATGTTCCAATCAAAGCTTGTTGCACTTGAATTTCACTTACATCGCTTACTGTCTTCACATTATCCACATGATGTGGTGCAGCAACCAATGGCAATAAATCATCCAAATTAATTAAATATTCCTTGAAATATTCAGCTCCTGGATCAGCCCAAACACCTTTAATTTTTTCCCCGTAGTAATTTTCCAAAATCTCATCGGGAGGAAAAACAGCATTCTTAGCTCCCATTTCCGAAGCCAAATTCGCAAGAGTCATTCGTTCTGCAACCGACAAATGCTTCACTGCTGAACCATGATATTCAATCGACATATAATTCGCTCCCGAAGAACCAATCATTCCAATAATCCATAAGGAAAGATCTTTGGCATAAACTCCTTCGGGTAACTTTCCATTTAAGGTAATTTTAATGGATTCCGGTACACGAAACCAGGTCTCTCCCCTTTTCCATAAGCCAGCTGCTTCAGTTCTATCTATCCCTACCGCCATGGCATTAAACGCTCCAGCCGTACAAGTATGGCTATCGCTACCAACAATCAACATACCTGGTTTAGCATGATATGACATTATTTGGTGACAAATACCTGAGCCTGAATCGTAAAACTTTTTCACATTCTGTTCCTTCACCAGTTCACGTACAGCCTGATAATCTGTAGCAAGTTTAGCATTTGTTGGTGGTGCGTTATGATCTAATACAACCATCAACTGATTAGGATTATATACCTTTTCACCTCCCATTTTTTCAAATGTTTTGCGAATGCTAGCTGTATTGTCATGAGTTAAAACAATATCGGGCTTTTTAAACACAATACTTCCTGATTTAGCCCAGAAAATTTTCTCAACAAAAGTTAGGTTTTGCATGAACATCTACTTTTAAATTACCTAGAAATTCTCAAAAAGATATAAGCTTAATTACTATTCTATATTAGAACAATCCACCATTCTGATAGATCTCGAGTTGCACTTCGGAAAACTTATCTCCAAATACACTTATTTTTTTACTTAGATTAATAATTTCTCCTGTTTCAAAGTTTACGTGAATCCGATCTCCATCAGATAATTTAAGCTTTGGAATGTCGAGACAAGAAACAATTGGAAATGCAGCATTAATAGCATTCCGTTCATAAATTGCACCATACGATTCAGCTACAATAGCTTGTATTCCCAATGATTTGAAACAATCTACAGCTTGTTGACGTGAACTACCACTTCCAAAATTTTTATGCACAACAACAATATCTCCTGATTTAGCTTTTCTGGCAAACTCTTCATATCCTTTTAAATTATCAAAAGTATATTGTCCCATTGTAGCAATATCAGTAATAGTAAGATATCGATTGTGGTAAATCATATCTGTATCAATATTATTCATTGGTATGTACCAAACTCTACCTTCAACTATTTTAGGTTTTTCCTTCTTTTCATCATCCATTTCCGACGTTGCGGTCAACACCTGCTTTCTTTCTACATAATTGTGTACAATTGGCGATTCCGGAATTTCATCGAATGGAACAATACATCCTGCTATTGCCGAAGCTGCTACCGTTGCCGGTGATGCCAAATACACCTCTCCTTTTCCTTGTTTTCCCGGGAAGTTCCTATTACCAGTACTTATGGTTACTTCTCCTTCTCCATTTTGCCCAACCTGCCCAGCTGCACATCCCGCACAACCGGCATTGGAAACCATTGCTCCAGCTTCTTTAAATATATTAATCAATCCTTCCTTTAGGCATTCATTCCAAATTTCATCGGTAGCAGGCACCAATTTAAAAACAACTCCGGGAGCCACTTTTTTTCCTTTCAAAATTCTACCTGCAATACGAAAATCTTCCATTCTACCATTTGTACAACTACCTATTAAAGCAGAATCGATTGGTACACCTTTAGCTTTAATTACTGGAACCGTATTATGAGGCTCCCCAGGCAAGGCAATTCGTGGAACAAAATCATTCAAATTTAAATCAATAACTTTTTCATAAACGGCATCGGGATCTGCTTTTATCACCTCTAATTTTTCAGTTCTCCTAAATTGACTAAATTCCATTATTGCCTCATTCGGCGTAAATAAAATAATAATACAACCCATTTCCGTTGCCATTGATGAAATGGTAATTCTTTCGTCCAAAGTTAATTTATCAACCTCTTCTCCATAAATCTCCAATGAATAACCTAAAAGTGAATTTGCTCCAAATTCATTCAAAAGACCCAAGACAATATCCTTAGCAAATACTCCCTTGGCTCGCTTTCCGTTCAAGTTTAACTTAATTGACTTTGGCACTTTGAACCAAATTTTACCATTATGAATTGCTGATGCGATATCTTTATCACCCATTCCCTGACCAAAAGCACCAACTGCCCCTAAAATATTAGCATGAGAATCGGTTGTAACAGCTGTAGATCCGGAATAAGCCAAACCTTGCTCGATTAATGTATGAGTTCCGATCCCAGAATTTATATCGAACACCTTAAGGTCATTATCACGAGCAAATAACCTGCATATTTGTTGATTAATAGCATATTTTTGATCCGAGCCAGTTGGATTGCAATCGAAAGTGAAAAATGTTTTCTCAGGATCATCAATTTGAAGATTGTATTCATGAATATTTTTAACAACATTGGCACCACCGAAATCTCGCGCAGCACGAACATCAATTTCAATGTCTACAATTTCGCCAGGTTTGACAACATTCTCCTTAGAGTGATTCGCCAATATCTTTTCGATTAGTGTCATTCCCATGTTTCAAATTATTTTTGAGTTAGAAGAATTCCGTCGCTTATCTGCTATAAAATAGTAATACCACAAATAAAACTCTACACAAAATCAAGCTCTTATCTCTTAAATTTACGGAAAAAATATTCCTCAGCATCAAAAACAGGTAGGAATATTCCCCATTTTTTAAAGCTTTTTATCAGAAATTTTTCGGTTTCATTAGAGAAGTTATCTTTGCAATTCAATTGAAAAAAATGAACAGAACTTACGCTGGAAATATCCCAAAACTTTATGCAATTAAAATTGCGAAATGGTTCATGCTAACCATGCCTATAATTGTTCTGTTCTATCAAGAAAATGGGCTTAGCATGCAGGACGTTCTTACCCTAAAAGGGATTTACTCCGTAGCAGTAGTAATTCTAGAGATTCCTTCAGGATATCTTGCTGATGTTTGGGGAAGAAAAAAATCATTGATTTTAGGAGCCATATTGGGCTTTTTAGGCTTTGTAATTTACTCGTTTAGTGACGATTTTACTGGTTTTCTTATTGCGGAATTGATTCTTGGAATTGGAAGTAGTTTCATTTCAGGATCTGATTCTGCAATGCTATATGACAGCCTGCTAAAAATGAACAGAGAAAAAGATTATCTGAAACAAGAAAGCAGAGTAATGTCAATTGGAAATTTTGCAGAGGCATTAGCTGGAATTGCAGGAGGAAGTCTGGCGCTAATCAGTCTGAGAACTCCATTCATCTTTCAATCTTTCATAGCATTTATTGCAGTTCCTGCGGCTTTTCTATTGCTTGATCCCAGTCAAAACATGCCAAAATCAAAAGCTGGCTTTAAGCACATTTTATCCATCGTAAAATTCTCTCTTTGGGATAGTGCCAAACTAAGGTGGAATATTGTATTATCATCGGTAATTGGATGTGCAACTTTAACTTTAGCGTGGTTCATTCAGCCTTATCTAAGAGATTTGGACATGGAAGTAAGCACCATTGGCGTAATCTGGACAATGCTTAATTTAACTGTAGGTGCAGTAGCATTATTAGCTCATAGAGTTGAAGGCTATTTAGGTAAAATAGGAACCTCCATTTTTATTGTAGTCGGCATTTCAGGCAGTTTTATTCTGAGCGGATGGTTTCATTCTTTAATAGGCGTAGGAATTCTCTTTTTCTTTTATTTTGTAAGAGGAATAGCAACGCCCGTTTTGAAAGATTATATCAATAGAATTACTGAATCAGATATGAGAGCAACTGTACTTTCTGTTCGTAATTTTATAATCCGAATTTGCTTTGCTATTATTGGTCCATTTTTAGGTTGGTACACCGATCATTTTAGCATTTCATCTGCTTTAATTCTTGCGGGTAGTATTTTCTTTGTGCTAGGCGGAATAAGTGTTTTATTTTTAAGAAAAGTAGAAGCCTAAACTCAAATTATTAAACCTCTATTTCTAACTTATCGTAAGCCAAAAATACATTCTCCGGCAATTCTAATTCAACTTCATCATGAAATCCCATTTGATGGCTAATGTGTGTAAAATAAGCTTTTTCAGGTTTCAACTCCTTCACCAGTTCCAATGCCTCAGGTAAGTTAAAATGAGAAATGTGTTTTTCTTTGCGTAGCGCATTTACGACTAAAACCTTAGCCCCTTTCATTTTCTCTTTCTCCTCTGGCGAAATATAATTTGCATCGGTAAGATAAACCACATCACCAATTCGATAGCCATAAACTGGCAGTTTTAAATGCATGGCTCTTATTGGAATAATCTTCGTTCCATTAATACAAATTGGAGAACCATCAACATCTATCAAGTTCATTTGTGGTATTCCAGGATACTTAAACTCTGCAAAAACATAAGAAAACTCTTTCATTAAAGAGTTCTGCACTCGTTTTTCCGCATAAATATTTACGGCTTCTTTATTCACCCAGTTAAAAGCTCTAATATCATCCAATCCTGCCGTATGATCCTTGTGTTCATGAGTAAAAAGAATGGCTGATATATTCTCAACTCCAGCTCTTAGCATTTGATAACGAAAATCAGGACCACTATCAATTACCAAATTCTGCCCATCGACATAAATTAAGACTGAAGAACGCAATCTCTTATCCCTAAAATCATGAGACTTGCAAACAGCACATTTACAAGCAATAATTGGAACACCTTGGGAAGTTCCCGTTCCAAGAAAAGTTAGTTTCACCATAGAAATGCATTTTCATCTGGTCGATCAAGATTATTTTCTTGAATCTTTAAATTCTTTTCGGATAGATAAGAAAAGTAGGTAAGCTAACACCACAACGGCCAAAACTGCCGATGGAATTGCAGCTTCTTCTCCAAACAATGTTAATGCAGTTACAACCGCAAATCCTGAACTTTTTATAGTTACCAAAAGGTTCTGTGTTATTGCAACCGGCGCTTTTACACCTATCTTTCTACACAACTGTTCAAATATCAATCCTAATCCAAAAGTCCCTAAAATTAAAACCAGGGAAACCAGCAAGAGTACTTCAAAATTAGAAAAAAATACTTGCCTATTTAAACCCACGGCAGTAAAAATTATCAATGCAAACCCCCAATCAACGATTCTACCTCTAACTTTTTCTACTGTTGGTTTTATCGGCTTCCACAATAGTAATCTTGATATTAATAAAGGAACAAGAACCAATTGAATCATTGCTACAAACAAATTCATTGGATCGATACCTCCATCGATATTCGAAAATAAACCCACAATTAAGGGTGCAAAAAATATTGAGGAAAGAAATGCACCCAATGTTCCGACAATTGCATACTTTAAATCACCTTCGAGTATATGAGAAAAAGGTATAACTGCAACGCCCGGCGGAGTTGATGCAATGACCACAAAACCTAAAAATAATTCTGGCGTTGGCATCAACCAATAGGATAAACCAATAATTACCGCTCCGAAAACCACGTAATTCAAAAGCGAACCAATAATCATTGGTTTAATCATCTCTTTTAAGGGAAACATTGCTTTTGTTGAAATTCCCGTTGTCGAAAATGTCATTACAACAGCTAGTACATAAAAAGTATAGCTCTTAAAAAATGAAGCATATTGACCAATTAGTAAGCCGAGAATCACTGCAAGCACTAAAATAAAGTTTCGATTTAAAAGGACTTTGACTGCTAATTGTTTCATTTTGCAATTTAATTCGATGGATTACATACAAAGATGAAACAATTTTACAGTTATTCAAAAATTATTCAGAATGAATACAAATTAAAAATTCACAGACATAAATAATCATTTAAAAAATTCTTCCACAAGAACAAAAAGAGCATGCAATCAACTTATTTTGTACATTTGCCGAAAATTAAAGCACAATGAAAGGCAAACTATATCTTATCCCAACAACTTTAGGTGATACGTCAATTAATCAGGTAATCCCACAAGATATTCAAGAATTAATTCCAACGATAAAGCATTTTATTGTTGAAAATATACGAACTGCACGCAGATATCTTAAAAAGGTAAACTCGGAGATTATTATTGATGACCTTAACTTCTATGAGTTGAATAAACATAGTTCGCCAAATGCCATATCAGGATATCTTAATGCTATTAAAGATTTTGATATAGGTATTATTTCTGAAGCCGGTTGTCCAGGTGTTGCTGACCCTGGCGCTGATGTTGTAAAATTGGCTCACGAAAAAAATATTGAAGTTGTTCCTTTGGTTGGTCCATCATCTATTTTAATGTCATTAATGGCTTCTGGATTTAACGGTCAGAATTTTGCCTTTAACGGATACTTGCCAATAAAATCAGATGAAAGAGCAAAAAAAATAAAACAGTTAGATACAAGATCATTAAGTGAAAATCAGACTCAAATTTTTATTGAAGCTCCATACCGTAACAACAAATTGGTGGAAGATTTAATAACTAATTGTAGTACTGGAACCAAACTTTGTATAGCTGTTGATATTACTATGGAAAGTGAATTTATTAAAACATTACCAATAAAAGCATGGAAAAATAAAGATATTGACCTGCATAAGAAACCTGCAATTTTCCTATTACACCGAGAAAAGTAAAACAAACCAATACAAAAGCAGCACAGACTGAGAATCTGCGCTGCGGGTATCATAGTTAAAAATTCAGGTATAATTCTGACCGCCTAAAATCAGAACTAAATCTTGACTCAGTCTTTTTTATCTCATAACTTTCATATCCAACAAGACTTTCGTCGGGTAGAAAATCGCAAATACCATACCAAGAGGTCCGAATTACACTCTAAATTACATTTCCTCTACTTCTCTAAACTTTCAATAAAAGCAGGAAGTACACTTTTAAACTGATTAATTGCATCGCCTAACTTTTCTGTTGTTCTTCCACCAGCAGCATTCATGTGACCTCCACCACTGAAGTGTTCCGCAGCAACAGCATTAATTGGCACATTACCTTTCGAACGGAAAGAGATCTTTACTATATCATCTTTTTCAATAAAAATAACCGATACTTGCATTCCCTGAATGGAAAGTGGATAATTCACAAAACCTTCGGTATCGCCATCCTTATAGTTGAATTTCACTAAATCCTCTTTTGTTAGAGTGATGATTGCGGTATTGTACTCGCTCAATACTTCTAATCCCTGATCCAAACAATGTCCTAATAATTTCATTCTATCCGTAGAAAAATTATCATACACATTGGAATGAATTTTACTTTTATCGATACCTCGACGCAACAATTCACCAACAATTTGATAGGTCCTAGGGTTTGACGAGTTGTAACTCAATCCGCCAGTATCCGTCACAATTCCTGTATAAAGACACTCCGCCATATGCTCATCAATTAAATCTTCACCACCAAGTGCCTCGATAAACTCATACATAAACTCGCAAGTTGAACACATACTGGTATCAGAAAACATAACATCAACAATATTCTCTGGCTCAGGATGATGATCAATCATAATTTTTTTAGCAGGCAAATCCGTCAGAATTTTCTCTAAATCACCAGATCTTTTAAAAGAATTGTGATCTACAATAAAAACCAAATCGGACGATTTCAGATAATCCTTAGCTTTTTTCTTATTGGAAGGATAAAGCAAAACTTCTGAATTAAGAGGTAGCCAATTCAAAAATATAGGATAATCACTCGGACTTACAATTTGGGATTTTATTCCTTTTTTCTTTAAATATTGATATAATGCCAATGATGATCCTATAGCATCTCCATCAGGACCTGAGTGAGGTATAATTGAAATTTGCTTGGATTGTTGCAATAAAATCTCAGCTTCTTTTATCAGTTTATCATTAATTCTGTTCTGCAAACTATTCATTATATATTGGGTGTAATGATTCAAAAAATTAAGGCGTAAAGATAAAGAGAGATACTCATACTTTTATCATTCTTATGAAAATTGCTTTTAAAAATAAAAAAAAACGAAAAAAAATAATCCGCCCAAACTGCACGTTATTAGCGAGATTTATTTTGAATCAATCCAAATAAACAAGCTATAAACTTCCTATTGGTCTTGCATGACTGAACGGAAATATTATTTTTGTATACCAAACGTTAAACTTACACACTTATTAAAGAATGAGAAGCGATAGAACATTTACAATGATTAAGCCAGATGCAGTTGCAGCTGGAAATATCGGAGCAATTTTAGCAAAAATCAACGAAGGAGGATTTCGAATTGCCGCAATGAAGTACACTCAAATTACAAAAGAACAAGCAAAGAAATTTTACGAAGTACATAAGGATCGTCCGTTTTATGACGAACTAACTGATTTTATGAGCTCGGGACCAATTGTAGCTGCTATCATAGAAAAAGAAGATGCTGTGGCTTCATTCAGAAAATTAATTGGTGCAACCAATCCTGCCGAAGCGGCTGAAGGAACTATTCGCAAAGAATTCGCAGAATCGATGTCGAAAAATGCAGTTCACGGCTCGGATAGCGACGAAAATGCTTGCATTGAAGGTGCATTCTATTTTTCGCAGACTGAAATAATTTAAGAAAAGCAAAATAGAAGGAGAGCGCATCAAAAGAAATTTTGCTGCGTTTTTTTTATCTCACAACAATATCATCAATAATATTAGCCTGAACTTCTCGGTTTAAAGCCTTAATCAAACCTTCACGAATCATCATCAACTCGTTACGAATAACCGAAGAGCGTACTTGCACAAATAGTTTTCTATTTCGAATGTAAATATCCGTAGTGGCATTGGCAACAGTTTTACCTATCACTTTTTCCCAGGAATTTACCAATTCGTATTCCTTTAACTTTCCATCCAATTTTGTCTCCTTTAAAACCTGACGGATAAGTTCATCTATTTTTTGAGTATTACTTCTTCTCATAACTACGAATTTACAATTCCACCATTATCAATTACAAACAATTGATACTCTAAAGCCGAGCCAGAAAGAATCTCATCTAAATGATCGCGATTGGTATCGGATATAAATATTTGGCCGAATCTTTCTTCGGAAACCAAACGAACAATTTGCTCTACTCTGTTGGAATCCAACTTGTCAAAAATATCATCGAGTAATAATATTGGATTAAAACCAGCAATTTGCTTGATAAATTCAAACTGAGCCAATTTTAAAGCTATTAAATATGATTTTTTTTGCCCTTGAGAACCCATTTTTTTAATAGGGTAATTTCCTAAGTTCAATACTAAGTCATCTTTATGAATCCCCACTGTTGTGTATTGCACCACCTGATCTTTCCAACGAGCGTTTCCTAACAAATCACGCATTGAATGATCGTGAAGTTGTGATTTATACTCCAAACTCACAATTTCGTTACCTTGAGATATCGTATTGTAATACTCCTGAAAAACTGGCATTAACTTATGCAGAAAATTCTTCCTCTTCTCATAAATTTCAGCACCCAATATCACCAACTGGTCATCCCAAATACTTAAAGTATCCTCGTCGTACTTCAGACCCGAAGCAAAATCTTTAAGCAACTTATTTCTTTGCTGAATAACCCGATTGTAACGAATTAAATCATCCAAATACTTTCTGTCGTACTGGGAGATAACACTATCCATGTATTTCCTTCTCTCCTCGCTACCATCAGTAATTAATCTATCATCAGCCGGAGAAACCATTACAATAGGTAGCAATCCGATATGCTCCGATAATTTCTTATATTCTTTTTTATTGCGCTTAAAATTTTTCTTTTGTCCTCGTTTTACGCCACAATAAATTACTTCATCCAAATCTGCTCGTTTATATTTTCCTTCCAAAACCATGAATTGTTCATCATGATTTATATTCATTTGATCAGTCGAAGAAAAATAACTTTTACAAAAGCTCAAATAGTAAACGGCATCAAGTAAATTTGTTTTCCCAACTCCATTATTCCCGATAAAACAGTTTATTCGATGTGAAAAACTGACTTCCAATTCGTGAATATTTTTATAATTAATGAGAGATAATTTTTCCAGATGCATGTACAAAGTATTAGATAACGTCACAAAATTACGAATTTAAATCAATTAAAAACCTGCTTTCAATGGTGATAATTTAAGTTCACACTCATTATCATTTTTTAAAGAAAACATGCCTTATATTTGGTAAAAAAAATTACATTTGCGTTAGAAAAAATGAAACTAATAATTATTTGAGTATGTCGAAGAATAAAAACAATCAGGTATCTGAAGATAATTTTGAAAATTTAGAAGAGGCGTTAAGTAAGACTGAACAATATATAGAAAAGAATCAAAAGAAATTAACCAGCATCGCATTTGCTGTTATTTTGGTTGCTGTAGCTATTTTTGCTTACCAAAAGTATTACAAGACTCCACTTGAGATAAAAGCTCAAAATCAAATGTTCCAGGCTCAAAGATACTTTGAACAAGATTCGTTCAAATTAGCTTTAAACGGAGATGAAAACTACCCTGGATTTCTTCAAATTGTTGATGAATTTGGTTCAACTACTGCAGGTAACCTATCAGAATACTATGCAGGTATTTCATATTTAAGAATTGGCGAATTCCAAAATGCAATTGATCACCTTAACTCGTTCAGCTCAGATGATTTTATTCTTAGCTCTTTAGCTAAAGCTGCAACCGGTGATGCATATATGGAATTAGGTGATAACAATAAGGCTGCTTCTAATTATATGAATGCAAGTTCTATTAACACCAATGAATTTACAACTCCTATCTATCTTCAAAAAGCTGGTTTAGCTTACGAAATGACTGGTGACTATAAAAAAGCATTAGCTGCTTACGAAAAGATTGAAAAAGATTTTGGAAAATCTGCTGAGGCACGTGACGTTGAAAAATATATCACTCGCGCTAAGTCGATGATCAAATAAAATATTAAGTATCTTTTAAAAAAGACGAGCCAATTGGTTCGTCTTTTTTTTTGCGCTTTACTCTAACATCATTTTAATAAAGATACATCTCCTAAGGTCACCTATGAGTCATTTAAATCGTATAGAACTCCTAAACCTAGTTTTAATTATACGCCAAATGCTATGCTTTATTAAATTTAACTTTTCAAAAAAAGTGTTTCATTCCATGTCTCTACTTAAAGTAAACAAACACAATTCAAGCATATTTTGAAATTAAGTTTTTTCTTGACACTCTTTTTAAAAAACCATAGCAACTATTTTTCAACAACTTACAGAGTATTCACTTTAGTAAAAACACTTAAAAAAAGCAAGCTAAACCATTAATTATATTACAGATACAAACGTCAGTATTATTATCAAAAAGATTAAATAAAAAAACAACAAAAATATTTACTAGTAAATCAAACACTTACATAAAAAACTTCATTTTTTTCAAAAAAAACATTCCAGACCCCTTGTATATTCTGACAAAGCCCCTATATTTGCAACCGCAATACAGAAACAAAGTTCTTTAAATAATTGCATTTGGGGAGATACCAAAGTGGCCAACTGGGGCGGACTGTAACTCCGCTGACTTCGTCTTCGTAGGTTCGAATCCTGCTCTCCCCACCACTAGATTGAAAACGTTCAATCTTTAAACATATTTCTGCGGGAATAGCTCAGTTGATAGAGCATCAGCCTTCCAAGCTGAGGGTCGCGAGTTTGAGTCTCGTTTCCCGCTCAACTTTTTGATAATTTTATTTTGGGGAGATACCAAAGTGGCCAACTGGGGCGGACTGTAACTCCGCTGACTTCGTCTTCGTAGGTTCGAATCCTGCTCTCCCCACCATTAGATTGAAAACGTTCAATCTTTAAACATATTTCTGCGGGAATAGCTCAGTTGATAGAGCATCAGCCTTCCAAGCTGAGGGTCGCGAGTTTGAGTCTCGTTTCCCGCTCAATTATTTTGGAGAGATGGCAGAGTGGTCGAATGCGGTGGTCTTGAAAACCATTGTGCGGCAACGTACCGGGGGTTCGAATCCCTCTCTCTCCGCTGATTAAAGCATCAAGGTTTAAAAACTTTGATGCTTTTTTTATGCAATAATATTTCTCAGAAATTATTTCGTATCGAAATAAAAAAAAGCTGTTATCAAAAATGACAATAGTTTTAATCCTTACTGATTTATCAAAGTGTAATTTCTTAACGATTAATCCTACAATTAATTTAAATTCAACATATCCCTAATTCCAAAACAATTAAATACTCGCCCGTTCAATATCGAAAAGGAATTTAAATTATCATTTTCGAAATATTCATTCAACTCTTTCCAATTGATAAAACAATGGGCATCGAAAGCTTTGGCAGAATTAATGAGAAATAGTTAGAATTCATATACAATTATATAAACGATAATTAATTTACTTTTTTAAAAAAAACTAACACCTTGGCTACCAACAACTACTATCGACTCGCAAAATTAATTTTAAATTACGTTCGAATAATCTTTTGAAATTAACTTATTTCTTCTACTTTTGCAGCCGATTCAATAAGAATTAACAGCATTTGGGGAGATACCAAAGTGGCCAACTGGGGCGGACTGTAACTCCGCTGACTTCGTCTTCGTAGGTTCGAATCCTGCTCTCCCCACAACAAGGTTGAAAACGTTCAATCTTTAAAAATTTTCTTGCGGGAATAGCTCAGTTGATAGAGCATCAGCCTTCCAAGCTGAGGGTCGCGAGTTTGAGTCTCGTTTCCCGCTCAATTTTTTGGAGAGATGGCAGAGTGGTCGAATGCGGTGGTCTTGAAAACCATTGTGCGGCAACGTACCGGGGGTTCGAATCCCTCTCTCTCCGCAAATTAAAGAGTTTCATTTATTTGAAGCTCTTTTTTTGTGCTCTAATTTTTGATCCAATTTCGCACTTCATACATCCATAATAAAATATAGCCTTACTCACACAAAAGCAAGTAAGGCTATAAACTCTTCTTATCTAAATACTATTGTCTACTTATCTTTCACGCATCTAAAACCTGTATGCTCAAGTGATGTGTCAGGTGATGATTTCATTCTTGCAGCCACTCTATACCCAGAGCAATACGAATCATTACATAAAAAAGAACCTCCACGTGTAACTTTTTTAGCAATTCCAGGCTCATTTGGGTCAAAACTCTTATCTGGTCCTTGCGGATTTACCGATTTTCCTTTCTTCATCTTATAGGCATGATAATTGTAATTGTCAGAACACCATTCCCACACATTTCCAGCCATATCATACAAACCATACAAATTGGGTTCAAAATTCATAACTGGAG
>Ga0209692_10001078_pt1 | contig 41906 bp, 28 predicted proteins | sample tdDd472_FD_187129 | JGI IMG/M metagenome (GOLD analysis project Ga0209692, IMG submission 187129) | Marine sediment microbial communities from the Atlantic coast under amendment with organic carbon and nitrate - tdDd47.2 (SPAdes)... | ecosystem: Environmental > Aquatic > Marine > Coastal >...
CTCGCGGGTCGCGCGGATGCGGTACGTCGCGACGTGCTCCACGCGCCGGGCGTTGCCGTCGATGCTGGTCAGGGTTGACGTCGACCGGCCGAGGACCTCGAAGGTGCCGCCGGTCGGCATGTCGAAGCGGGCGCGGTTGACGTCGGTGACGCGCACGACGAGCTCGATGACCTCACCGGGTTCGACGAGGTCGTGGCTGGTGGACGCGTCGATCGTCTGGGCCCACGCGGGGCCGGCGACGACGAGGGCGAACCACGCGACGAACCCGGCGAGCACACGATGGGCGCGGGTCACCATGGCTCGGCGAACTCCTCGGGCGGCAGGTCCTGCAGCGCCTGCTGGATCTGCAGGTTGACGTCGTCGTCCTCGAGGGCGTCGAGCAGCTCGATGAGCTCGGCGCGACGCTCCTCTTCTTCGGCTTCGCCGGGCACCTCTTCGGGGCCTTCGTCCTCGGCGTCTTCGGCGTCCTCGCCTTCTTCGCCCTCGTCGGGCGACTCCTGCTCGGACTCGTCTTCGGACTCGTCCTGCGGGTCGGCGTCGGCGTTGGACTCGCTGTCTTCGCCTTCTTCACCCTCTTCGCCTTCTTCGCCCTCTTCGCCGTCCTCGCCCTCGTCCTGTTGCTGCTGCTGGTCCTGCTGCTGCTGCTCGGTGTCCGGCAGCTCGAGGTCGTAGAACCCGGCGTCGCCGGCGACCGCGATGATCACGGACTCCATCTCGAGCGGCAGGTTGGCGCCGGCGATTGCCGGCTGGATCACGGGGGCGTCGCCCTCGCCGGGGTCGGTGGTCGTCGGGTCGGTGGTCGTCGGGTCGGTGGTCGTCTCGTCTGCGGCCGTGGGTCCCGGATCCGCGGCAGGGGGGACCGGGTCGCCGTTTTCGTCGAGGCGCGGCGCGTCCTCGGGCACCGGGTCGAGCATCGGCGCGCCGTCGTCGCGCAGCATGACCTCCTCACGGGTCGCGGTCATCGGGCGACCGGTCCGCGGGTCGTACACGACGCCGACCAGCTCCTGGCCCGGCGCGTCTGGCGTCAGCAGCACGCTGAACGGCCGGCTCGTCGGCTCGGGCTCGCCGTCTTCGGGCTCCGGCATCGGCGGCAGCGTGACCTCGAACCAGTCGACGTCGCCTTCGCAGAGCCGCAGGTGGCGGAAGGGCGGCGGCGTCTCCTGGCCCCCGACCGCAGCGCGGGTCTCGCTGGTGTCGTTGTCTTCGAACCGGTCGTTGCCCTCGGGGCACGGGGGGTAATGCCAGACCTCGAAGCCGTATCCGCCGGCGTCGTCGTCGGTCGCGCTCTGCATGCGCAGCCAGGCCGTCCGCGGGGCGTCGTCCGCGGCGACGTCGAGCGCCAGCCCGGGGCCATCCGGCAGCAGGGTCGTCTCGAGCAGCGGGGTCTCGGACTGGTCGACGAACCACGCGGCGTCGATCGAACCGGGGGCCCCGTCGTCGCGCTGCAGCCCGCCCACGTCGACGAAGAGCCGGTCGCCGACCTCGAGGTCGAACCGGTACCAGTCGGCGTTGCCGGGGCACGCGCGCGCCTGCTGCGGGCCGTTCTCGACCTCGCGCGCGGTCGTCGCCAGGTCATTCGCCTCGAACTCGTCTTCGAGGGCGTAGCACGGCGGCGTCATCGTCAGCGTCAGCTCGACCTCGTACTCGAGCGGGTGGTCGACCTCGATCTCGAGGTAGATGTCCGTCTCGGGGCCGAGCCCGGGGTCGATCTCGGCCTGCTCGATGCGGCGAACGACCCGCCGCGCAGGCACCGTCTCGGCGTCCTCGGCGAGCCCCTGATCGACGGCGATCGGGGTCACGCCGTCGGGACCGTACAGGGCGATGCGCACGGCCGACGGGGGGATGGCGTCGGGCAGCGGCGGCCCGCCGTTGTCGTCGCGCAGGCGCGTGAAGGTCACCTCGAGGTCGACGATCGCGCCGCCGAGCGCCGGGATGCGCCACCAGTCGGCGTCGCCACCGCAGGCGACCTTCTCGGGGGACGGCACACCCTCGGGCGTCGGCTCGGCGCCGGGCGGGGTGAACGTACCTTCGAAGAACTCACCGGGCATCAGCGTCGCCGCTGCGGCTTCGTCGTCGTCCTCGAAGTCGTCGTCCAGGGCCGAGCACGGCGGGTAGAGCCGCCGCAGCGCGATCTCGAGGTTGCGTCGCGCGCCCTCGTGGGTCGGGTCGAGGGTCAGGGCTCGCTCGTAGCGTTCGATCGCCTCGCGGAACCGGTCCTCGCGCAGCAGCACGTTGCCGAGGGCGAAGAGGGCCCGCACCTGGTCCGGCACGGCGTCGGCGCCGATGGCGTCGAGGTACCGGTCCCGGGCGTCGAGCCAGGCCTCGGCCTGCTCTTCGACCCAGCCGGCCGCGTAGTCGAACCCGGGCGCCTCGGTGGCCGGGCCGCCGGCTCGCTCGATGGCGGCCCGCGCGGCGTCGATCTCGCCGTCTCGGGCCTGGGCGACCGCCTCGGCGACGTCGCGATCGATGCGGGTGGGCAGCTGATCCGGGCTGCAACCGGCGAAGACACCTGCAGCGATCAGCACGGTCGCGGCGAGGGCGTCGCGCCGCCGGCGTCGCGTCCGGGGGATCGCCGTGCCGAGCAGCAGCAGGAGCATCCCGGGCACGAGAAAGAGCCCGAAGCGCTCCTGGTACTCGATGCGCAGCGCCGACGAGAGCGCCTCGGCGTCCCACGCCTCGATCGACTGCTCGACGAAGGTCGAGACGGACCCCTCGGTCGTGTACCGGCGGTAGTCGCCGCCGCCAACCTCGGCGATCTCGACGAGCTGATCTTCCATCAGCTGCGAGACGACGATCTCGTCGTTGCGATCGGTGAGCCACCGCCGAAACGAGCCGTCCGCGTGGTGTTCGGGGATGCGGGCGCCGTCGGGGGTGCCCATGCCCACGGTGTACACGCGGATGCCGGACTCGGCGGCTTCACGCGCGGCGGCGACCGGGTCGGTGAACCGGTCCTCGCCGTCGCTGATCACGACGATGATCTGGTTCGTCGCGCGCTCGAAGGTCTCGTCGCCGCCGCCGGTGAGCAGGTCCTGGCTCGCGCGGATCGCGCGGCCGATGGCGGTGCCCTGGCGGCTGAAGTGGTCCGGGTGGACGCGGGCGAGGTAGTGGCGGATCGCGCCGTAGTCGCTGGTCAGCGGCGACTGCTTCACGGCGTCGGCGGCGAACACGACGAGGCCGACGCGGTCGCCCTCCAGGTCGCCCATCAGCCGGTCGATCTCGAGCACCGCCGCCTGCAGGCGCGACGGCGCGAGGTCCATCGCGAGCATGCTGCGTGAGAGGTCGACGGCGAACACGACGTCGATGCCTTCGCGGGTGACCTCGCGGGTGCGTTCGCCCCACTGGGGGCGCGCGGCGGCGACGACCAGCAGGATGGCGCCGACCGTGACGCACGCGAGGCGCGCGACCTCGGCGCGGACGTCCAGCCGCGTCGCCATGCGGCGCACGGCGTCGACGTGGCCGAAGCGGTCCCACGCCCGGCGGCGCCACGCGGCATAGAACGTCCAGCTGGCGACGATGACGGCGGGGATCACGCCGGCGATCAGGTGCGTCGGCTCGGCGAACCGGACGATCGCCTCGAGCCCGACGAGGAGCCCGGCGATCGCGAGCGCCGTCGCGAGGCTGATCCACACTGCGGTGCGGCCTGTGATCACGGGAACCTCCGGATCACGAGGTGAGCGAGCAGGGCTTCGAAGAGCAGCAGCCCGAGGGCGAGCAGGATGAAGGCGTGGGCCATCTCGGTCTCGCGGACGCTGGCGACGTCTTCGGTCGCCGTCCGCTCGAGGTCGTCGAGGATCGCGTTGAGGTCGCGCTCCAGCTCGGCCCGGTTCTCGGCGCGGTAGGCCGTGCCGCCGGTGATCTCGGCGATCTCGGCGAGCAGCTCCGGGTCGACCGGGTAGTTCTGCTCGACGTAGTGCCGCCCGTAGCGCCCGGTCCGGTTCGTCGGGACCATCGCCGGCCCCTCGCGACCCACGAGGATCGTGTACAGCAGGATGCCCTCGTCGGCGGCGAGCTCGGCGGCTTCGACCGGCGAGATGTTGCCGCCCTGCTGCTTGCCGTCGGTGATCAGGATGATCGCCCGCGACTCGGCCTCGGAGTCGAGGAGCCCGCGCACGCCGATGCCCAGCGCGTTGCCGATCGCCGTCGCCGACGGGTCGATCATCTCGAGCGCAGCGTCGTCGAGCAGCGACTGGATCGTCGCCGTGTCGAGGGTCAGCGGGAACTGCAGGTACGCGTCGCGGGCGAACACGACCATGCCGATGCGGTCGCGTTCGCGGGCCGCGACGAAGGTCTTGAGCGTCGCGATCGCGTTCTGGAACCGGTTGGGCGGCTCGGTCTGCGTCGAGGTCTGGTGGGTCCGGATCTCGCGTGCGGACATGTCGACCGCCGCCATCGAGCCCGACAGGTCGAGGGCGAGAAAGAGGTCGACGCCTTCGACAGACCGGCTCTCGGTGGACTCGATCTGGGGGCGCGCGCAGGCGATGACCGCGAGGGTCACGGCGCAGAGCCGCAGTACGGTGGGCATCGCCCGCAGCCGCGTGCGCAGCGTCTGGCCGAGCGTGCGGGCGTCGTCGCCGCGCGAGAACCCGATGGCGAGCGGGTCGCGGCGGGTCATCTGCCACGCGAGCAGCGGCACGACGCCGAGCCCGAGCAGCGCGAGCGGGTACTCGAGCGCCCACGAGCCCTCGTCGCCACAGCCGGCGGTGAGGATTGAAACGAGGAGGACGATCATGAGGATCATGATTCGCCTCCGGGCACGGGGGGCGGCACGTCGTCTTCGATGGGCGCCGGCACGTCGTCGACCTCGCCGGACGCCGCCTCGATCTCGCGTGCGGACATCTGCTCGACCAGCGCGCGGGCGTCGTCGAGCAGCTGTCGGCTGTGTGCGGCGGGGGGCGACACGCGGGCGAACTTCACGAGGTCGGTCTCGGCGAGCAGCGTGAGGATCATCGGCACCATGGCGCCCACGGCGTCGCGGTTTGCGGCGAGCACGGCGCGCACCTCGGGGGTGGTGCTCTCGGGTCCGTGGAACCCGAGCCGGCGGCCCAGATATTCGCGCACGATCTCGGACAAGAGCTCGTGAAAGCGCAGGTGCTCGCCGCGTTCGAGCCAGCCGTCCGACTCGAGGGCGTCGAGGCGCTCGAAGGCGACCTCCCACGCCGGGCGCGGGGGCGGGGGCGGCGGGCCGACCTCGGCTTCGCCCGACCGGCGCACGAGGCGCCCGACGAGCAGGCCGAGCAGGGCGATGCCGAGCGCGCCGCCGGCGTACACCGGGCGCAGATCGGGCACGCGCACGTCCGTGGGCTCGTCGCTGGCGGCGGGCGCCGGGTCGCTCTCGTTGGCGATGACCGAGCGGATGGGGATCGTCACCGGATCGGCGAGCGCGTCGCCCGGCACGCCGGCGGTCGACAGCAGATCGGCGGCGAGCTGCACCGGGTGGTCGCCGGGGCGCCACGCGACGAGGGTCGCCGTCCACGTGCCGTCGTCGCCGGCCGCGGCCTCGAGGACCTCGATGTACGGGTTCTCGTGGACGCGTACGCCGGTGATCGTGGCGTCGAGGTCCGTCGACACCCGGAGCGCCACGGCGAACGGCTCACCGACGCCGGGGGCGGACTCGGGCAGGGCGGTCACCTCGGCCGTACCGGACGGCGCGGGCGCCTCGCCGGACCCGTCGGGCGCAGCCACCCCGGAGCCGTCGGCCGGCGCGGCGCCAGACCCGTCGGGCCCCGACTGCGCCAGCGCGGTCGAGGCCGCGAGCACGAGGCCGAAGGCGAGGACGAGAGGCAATGCGCGCATCAGTGCCTCCTCGAGCGACGACGGAAGAACAGGGCCAGCGGCCGCACGTAGTCGGTCTCGGACTCGAACGCGGTCGAGAAGCGCATCGTGTCGAGGCGCAGGCGCTGAAAGATGCGGTCGCGCTCGGCGGCGCGGCGCTCGACCCGCTCGGACCAGCGCCGACGGTGTCGTGCCGACCCCGCGTCGAACCAGCCGGTGCGTCCCGACTCGAGGTCGTCGAAGGCGAGCAGCCCGCCGTCGAGCCACGAGGTCAGCCGCCCGAGCCATCCGCGGGGGGCGGGCTCGTCGGCCGGCGCGAGCTCCCGCGGGTCCTCGACGATGACCGGCACGACGTCGTGGCGGCGGGCGAGGATCTTGAGTTCGTGCTCCCACCCCTCGGCGAGAAAGTCCGACAGCACGAAGACGATCGCCCGGCGGGACGTGACGCGGGTCACGTACTGCAGGGCGCCGCCGATATCCGTGCGGCTCTGGCGCGGGCGGTGGCCGAGGATCTCGGTGATGAGGCGCATGACGTGCTTGCGCCCCTTTCGCGGAGCGATGTGCAGGTCGACCTCGTCGTCGAACACCGTCAGCCCGACCCGGTCGTTGTTGCGCGTCGCCAGCACCGCGAGCACCGCGGCGACCTGGGCGGCGACCGTGCGCTTCGTCTCGGTGCGGCTGCCGAAGGCCATCGACGACGACGCGTCGACGACGATCTGCACGGTCAGCTCTCGCTCCTCGACGAAGCGCTTCACATAGAGCGAGCCCGAGCGCGCCGAGACGTTCCAGTCGATGAACCGGATCTCGTCGCCAGCGACGTACGGCTGGACTTCGTCGAAGTCCATACCGCGGCCCTTGAACACCGAATGGTACTGGCCCGCGAGCTGCGGGTTGACGAGACGTCGCGTGACCAGCTCGATGCGCTTGACCTTCTTGATGATCTCGCGCGGCAGCATGCGTTCGTCAGGGGACGTCGATGTGGTCCAGAAGCTCCTGCAGGAGCGCTTCGCTCGTCAGCTCGTCGGCCTCGGCCTCGAAGCTCGGGATAATGCGATGGCGCAACACGTCCGGGGCGATCGCCTTCACGTCCTCGGGCATGACGAAACCACGCCCCTGGAGGAACGCGTGCGCGCGCGCCGCCCGGTTGAGGAAGATCGAGGCGCGCGGGCTGGCGCCGAACTCGATGTAGTCGGCCAGCTTCGGCACGCCGGCGGCGGCGGGGTCGCGGGTCGCGACGACGATGTCGACGATGTAATCGAGCACCGAGTTCTCGATGTAGATCTCGTCGACCACCTTGCGAGCGTCGAGCAGCCGCTGGCCATCGATGATCGGTCGGATCTCTTCGGGCGTCCCGGTCGCCATGCGGTCCATGATCTCGCGCTCTTCGGTGCGGGACGGGTAGCCGACCTTCACCATGAGCATGAACCGGTCGACCTGCGCCTCGGGCAGCGGGTACGTGCCCTCCTGCTCGATCGGGTTCTGTGTCGCCAGCACGAGGAAGGGCTTCGGCAGCGGGTAGCTCGTGTCGCCGATCGTGACCTGCTTCTCCTGCATGGCCTCGAGCAGGGCGGACTGGACCTTGGCCGGCGCGCGGTTGATCTCGTCGGCGAGGACGAGGTTCGCGAACACCGGGCCGGTGCGCACCTGGAAGTCCTGCTCGCGCTGGTTGTAGACCAGCGTGCCGATGATGTCGGCGGGCAGCAGGTCCGGCGTGAACTGGATGCGGCTGAACTCGGCCTGGATCGTGTCGGCGAGGGTGCGGACGGTGAGCGTCTTCGCCAGACCGGGCACACCCTCGAGCAGCACGTGGCCCCCGGTCAGAAGACCGATGAGCATGCGCTCGATCATGTACTGCTGGCCGACCACGCGGCGGCCGGTCTCGGCGATCAGGTCACTGACGAACGCGCTCTCGCGTCGCACGAGCTCGTTCAGGCTCCGGATGTCGTCCATCGCTAGCACGGGGGGGTGAGGGTCGCGCCCGGGCGGCCGCCGCGGAGACGTCGCGCGGGTCTACCGTTACGAGGGCCGGCAACGCAAGGTACCCGGTGGATATTCCGCCTGCGAACCTGTGCATCTTCGCGCGCCACGCAACGATGTCGAGCGCGCCGGACTCGTCGCGCCGAACGCCGGGTCCGGCGGAGCGTCGACAGAGGCAAAAACGACGACCGCCGCCGCGATGGACACGGCGGCGGACGGCGCAGCGCAGGTCACTCGGTGACGAGCAGGTTGCGCGTGATCTCGCAGTCGACCGAGGTGCCCTCGAGGTCGGCCGTCGCGGTCATCGAGACCTCGTACGTGCCGGCCACGTCGAAGGTGAGGTCGACGTTGGCGCCGAAGTCCGCCGAGAGGCTGGCGGTGCTGCCCGCGGGCGACACGACGGACCACTCGAACGGGTTGGGCGTGAAGGTCGTGCCGTCGGCCGGCGACGAGCCGCTCGCGTCGAGGGTGACCGTGTCGCCCACGCTGTACGGCTCCGGCGGGGTCACCGTCAGCTCGCAGGTCGGGGGCAGCAGGGTGCCGCCGTGGTTCGCCTGGACGAACACGTTGAGCGGCGAGGTGACGACCGGGTCGTTGTGCTCGATGCGCAGCTGCGCCTCGTCGCGGGCGTCGACGTCCGGATCCGCGCGGTTGTAGACCACCGTCACGCGGCGGGACTCGCCGGGCGCGAGAGTGAAGCCCGACGCGGCGTCGCCGTCGATCGTGTACTCGGCCACGGTGTCACCCGACTCGGCGAGCGCGATCGAGCTGACGTCGAGGTCGGCGCGCCCCTGGTTGGCGACGACGAACGAGCGCTCGACCGAGTCGCCCATGGCCACACCACCGATGTAGATCTGCTCGGGCGCGACCTCGATCTCGGGGGACGCCGGACCGGCTCGGAACGAGCACCGACGGGTCGTGCCGTCGAAGTTGCCGCTGAGCGAGATCTGGCCCTGCACCGAGCGGTCTGCGGTCGGGTTGAACACGAGCTCGTAGGTGCGGCTGTTGCCGGGGGCGATCGGGTCCTGCTGGCCCTGCGCCGGCTCGTCGTTGTCGGCGCGGCGAAGGTCGAGCTCGGCGCGGGCGTCCGGCGGCTCGATCTGCACGAGGGTCATCGACAGCGTCATCTGCTGGCTGCCGCTGTTCGTCACGTCGAACGCGGTGCGGGTCTCTTCACCGACGGCGGCCTCGCTGATCGTGATGTCGCACGGGTCGACGTCGAGGATCGGCGCGTTCGCCTCGCCGGACCGGACGCGGATCGCCGGGCGGGTGCCGCGGACGTCGTTCGAGTCGATGAGGATCGTGTCGTCGAGGGCTTCGTCGGTCGACGGCGTCCAGGTGATCTGGAACTCGTGCATCGTGCCCGGCGAGACCGAGATCGGCAGCGAGAGGCCGCTCGAGCTGGCGACGAGCAGGTCTTCGCTGTTCTTGGTCAGGTTCGTCACGAGCAGGTCGCCCTGGCCCGAGTTCGACACGTTGAACGTCTCGATGAACGTGTTGCCGACGACCGGGTCGGGGAAGTTGATGACCGTCGGGCTGACCTCGATCGAGCCCTCGGACACCGAGAGCTGGATCGGAACCTCGATGCGGCGGCCTTCTTCGTCGCGGTCGTTCGACTCGATGACGATGACGCCGCAGTTCGAGGTGTCACCGCCGGGGCAGCCGATGATGCCGTCGGACGCGGGGCCGAAGGTCAGCTCGATCTCGAAGCGCTCGCCGCGCTCGAGGATGAGCGACTCGTAGCCGTCGCCACCGAGGAGCGAGCCGCTCGCGGTCTGCTGGGGCTCCCACGACGCGCGGTCGAAGGCGTTGAGGATCGTCGAGTTGGCCCACAGCACCGACGGCGCCGAGTTCTCGTACGAGATGTTGAAGATCTCGATCGGGCCGAGGCCGGTGTTCTCGATCGAGAACTTGGCGGTGTACTGGCGACCGATGTCACCGACGGGGAAGCGCATCTCGCAGGGCTCGACGCACTGCAGGCGGCCTTCTTCGACGGTCTGGATGCCGTCGCTGCAGCCGGTCAGGGCAGCGAACGTGCCGGCGACCAGCAGGGTGATCCAAAGAGAGAGACGCTTCATCGAGGGGTCCTCACGACAGGGTGCCGAAGCGACGGCAGAATCGGCGGGAGACTATCGGTGGCCTGCGCGGATTGCAACTCGCGGTCCGGTGCATGCCCCTGGCGCAGGTTCGGGTGCGTGGTCACGAAGCGCGAACGCCCGCCGGGTGGGGCGGGCGTTCGGCAGGTGCGGGCCGGATCAGAAGCAGGCGGCGTCGTACTCGACTTCGAAGCAGTCGCCGGGGCTCGGGGCGCTGGCGTCGTCGAAGATGATGGCGTTCGATTCGACGTCGAAGGTCCAGCCGCTGCCGCGCGGGGTACGGCCGCTGCCGTCGCACGCGATGTCGTAGACCGACACGGTGGCGGGGTCGGCGGCGCGGCTCAGGAAGAACTGCACGCGCAGACCGAAGGCCCGGTCGCCGATGTTGCGCAGCGAGCTGGCGAAGTCGCTGTCGCAGATCGAGCCGACCTCACCGCCGGTCTCGCGGGCGACCTCGATGTAGCGGTTGCCCGCGTCCGCTTCGCCGTTCGACGACGAGCAGCCGCCCGACGGGCCGACGATCGCCGACGCGTGGAAGAGCGACTCGTTGCGGAAGCCCTTGATGGACTTGAAGAAGTCGATGAAGAACGAGAGCTCGGCGCGGCTCTGGTCCTCTTCGTCGCTGACGAACACGATCTCGAGCGACGCGTCCTCGCGCAGGAAGGTCCGATTGTAGCCGCCGCAGGCGCGCGGCGTGCCCGCGGTGCCCTGGATGCAGCGGTAGGCCGAGCCGCACTCGGAGTCGTCGGAGCAGGCGGCGCCGAGGTCGGTGATCACCGGGTCGGTCAGGGCGAGGCGCGCGGCTTCGAGCCCGCGCTCGGACGCCGACGCGGTGGTGTCGGCGGTGCCGACGCGCACGTTCGTCGCGAAGGCGCCGGAGTTGGCCGGCGTGATGATCCGGTTGTTCAGGCTGCCGAGCAGCTCGCCCGGGGCGAGGTCGCCGCCACCGGGGTTGGGCACGTCGCCCTCGGTCTGCGTCGTGACGATGCCGATCTGGTAGTCGGTGTCCCACGCGGCCGCGGCCGAGATGAACGACGAGAAGTTCCGCGACAGGTTGGACTGCTCCTCACCCATCGAGCCGGAGTTGTCGACGACGAAGAGCACGTCGACCTCGCGTCCGGACACCTGCTCGAAGCGGTCCACCGTTCGGGTGAAGGTCACGCCCTCGCCGCGGACGGGCACCACGAGGCGACCGCTGCCCTCGGACGTGGACTCGAGCACGATGTTGCACGTGTCGACGCCCTCGTCGTCCGGGCGGTAGCGGGCCTGGAAGGCGAACGAGTCGCCGCGCGACAGGGTGAGCGGCAGGACGGGCAGGCCGGCCATCGTGAACTCGCCGGAGCAGCCCTCGAAGCCGATCGACGAGATGTCCACGTCGGCGCCGCCGGTGTTGTACACGCGCACCGTCTGGGTCTGGCTGTTGCAGCCGAGGGTGACCATGCCGAAGTCGAGGTCGCCGGGGATGACGGCGATCTCGGCGACGGCGCTGCGGGCCTGCAGGTTGACGCCGCAGTCGCGGGCCACGCCGGTGAAGAGCGGGGGCACGACGCCACAGGTGACGGTGCGACCGCGGTCGTACGGGTCGACCACGTCGATCTCGACCGAGCCGCCGTCGCCGAAGGTCTCGGCGAGGTCGGTGACCTCGACGGGGAAGTAGCTCGCCGTGATGGTGAACTCGTCGCCGGGCAGCAGCTCGAACGGCGGCGGCGGGTCGACACTGACGAGCTCGAAGTAGTCGCTGAACAGGAATCCGAAGAGCGACGACTGCTTCGTCACCCGGCGCACCTCGCACGGGCCGGTGCCGTTGTTGCGCACGCGACCGGTCTGCTCGGCGAGGGTGCCGCGGGGCACCGTGCCGAAGTTGATCGTGCCGGGCAGGGGGCGCAGGTCGCACTCGGGCTCGGCGGCCGACGTACCGGTGACGTCGATGCGGACCTCGGCGGTCAGCGGGTCGTTCGTCGGCAGGACGTAGATCGTTCCGGCGTACGAGATGTCGGCGATGATCGGGCGGTACTCGACGCGCAGGGTGTACTCTTCGCCGGCGCCGAGGGTGTCGGGCAGCCCGTCGGCGTTCAGCACGGTGAACGCGCCGTCCGAGAAGCCACCGCCGAGGGTGCGCAGCGGGTCGAGGGTCAGCGGCTCGGCGCCGACGTTGCGGACGACGACCTCGCGCTCGACGTTCAGGCCGATCGCGGTGAGCGGGAACTCGAGCTCCCGCGGGAACACCTCGATGCGCGGCGCGGACAGCGTGCCGCCCACGCGCACGGTCTGCTGGGGCAGCCCCTCGTCGTTCGAGCGGAACACGAGCTGCTCGACGTCGGGCTCGGCGTCGGTCGGGCGGTACGAGACGATGATGGAGGTCTCTTCGCCGGCGGCGAGCTCCCAAGTGGTGTCGCCGGCGGGGTCGAAGGGCTCGCCGCCCACCGACACGACCTGGAACTCGTCGTCGCCGTCCTCGGGGTTGAACGCCCAGCTGATCGACTGGATGACGAGCAGGCCCTGGCCCTCGTTGCGCGCGATGATCTCGCGGGTCGGCGGCGGGTCGGCCTCGAGGGCGACCGGACCAAAGGCCACGTCGCCCGGGGTCAGCCGCAGGCGCGGGGTCTCGGCGATGCCGTTGATCGGGATGAGGTACCGGCCGTCGACGCAGTTCTCGGCGTCGCACTCGACGAGCAGCTGGTCGAAGTCGGAGCCGCCGGTCGACGGGGTGTAGGCGACCTCGACGGTGAAGATGTCGTCGGGACCGAGCTCCGCCGGCAGCGCCGCGGCGTCGTACCGCAGCTCGAAGTCCCCGGTGTTGGCGATCAGCCGCATCGAGGTCATCGAGAAGGGCTCGGACCCGATGTTGATGATCTCGACCGGCATCACGGTCTCGGTGCCCGTCCCCTCGGAGTTGATCAGGACCTCGGACGGGTTCGAGAAGATGCGCGAGCTCGTCGCCTGGGTGGACACGCGAATGTCGGCCTCGGGGCGGTTCGCGGCGTTGCTCTCGATGGTGAGCACGGCTTCGTCCGTCTCGTCGTCGCTCGGCGTGTAGGTCACCGTGACGATCGAGAAGTCGTTCGGGTCGACGCGCAGGTCGTCGAGGCCCTGAACCGAGAAGTCGCTTGCGTTCCCGGACCACGAATACGAACGGATGACGAGCGGCGCATCCCCGGCGTTCTCGACCGTGAACGTCTGCTCGCGCACCTCCCCGATCCGGGCCTCGTCGAAGATGACGTCAGACGGCACCACGATCTCGGCGCGGTCGACGGCCGCGATGCCGCCGTCGTCGCCACAGGCGGCGAGGGCGACCAGTGTCGCGGCGAGGGCGACGAGCGCCGGTGCGGACCAGGGGCGTGCGGATAGCAGGTTCATGCGCGGGCTCTCGGCCAGAGGCAGTGCGGAGCGTGAGCCGATCATGTACCGACGCACAGAGACGGTCGGGCGTCCCGGCGAAGTGGTCGGAGGCTCACGCACGGCGCGCGTACGTGGAGGTTCGGCGGCGCATCGTATCGGCGGTGCTGACCAGCGTCAACTCGGCCGGAGTGCTTCGCGCAGCACGGATTCTGCTGCATTTGCGGCGGTCTGTCGCGTCGTCGCGCTGGTCGCCGTCGTGGCGATTTCGACCGTCCTCGGGGCGTGCTCGACGTGTGGGCGCGTGTACGATGCGTGGACGGACACCGTGCGGGTCGAGGTGGCTCACGTGGGGCTCGGCGCGCTGGCGGACACCGGGCTCGACGATCACGTGCGGTGGATCTTCGGCGCCGACGTCATCGCGCTGCTCGCCGAGCCCCTCGACGAGACGGCGGTGTTCGCGCCGTCGTCCGGGGCCGAGACCCTGCCCGCCATCGCCGGTGATCGCCTCGATGCGCGGGTCGACCTCGCGTTGCGCGTCCTCGTCCGGCGGGTCGCGGCGGTGAACGACGAGGACGTCGGGCCGGCCCTGCGCGTGTCGCTCGATCTCGACCCGGTGGGGTCGTCGCTGCGGTACCGCACCCCGCGGGACGACGTGTCGTGGGGCGTGGCGGGAGCCATCGAGCTGCTCGTGCCCCTGCGCGTCGTGGGCCGCGACGACGGCGTCGACGTGCTGCTCGCCGTCGACGACGCGCGGGTCGTCGAGGCCGGGCTCGATCTCGACGCTCTCGTCGGCCAGCCGGAGCCGCCGCGCGACGACGTCGTCGCGTCCGCCGTCCGACTCGCCGACGACCTCGTGCAGGCGATGCTCGACGACGCCCCGGCCCGGGTCGAGCTGCTCTCGGTGCCGTCGCTCGTCATCGAGGACGTCGCGCTGCAGGGCGTGCCGTCGCGCTTCGCGGTCACCGACAACGGATCGCTGGTCGTCGGGCAGGTCACCCCCCTGCGCCCGACGGGCGACGTCGCGGCGACGCCGTCCCTCGTCCGTGGTGCGCCGTTTGCCGTCGAGCTGCACCCGGGGCTGCCCCTCGCGGCGATCCGGGCCGACCTCGTCGACGGCACGATCCCGCGGATCCGGGCCGACGACGGCACCCCGGATGTCGACGGGCGGTACGGGGTGTCGATGGATGCGCTGAGCCTGCGGGGCACCGGCATCACGTGGTCGTTTCGCTGGTGGTGCCTGTCGGGCGACCGCTGCTATCGTGCGGACATGGTCGGCCAGGCCAGCGTCGCGCCCGGCGCCGCCGGCATCGACGTGCGACCGGACCCCGCTGTGGTGCGCGCGCTCTCGACGACGGGGGTCACCTTCGATCCCGCCACGACCGGGCCCTTCGTCACGCGAGTCGCAGAGCGTGTCGACGCGCTGCTGACCCCCGGTCGCGTGCGGGTCCTCGACCGGTGGCACTTCGTGCCGCGGGTCGACGAGCTGGCCGCCGGCACGGATCGCCTGCGCGTCGCCGGTGACATCGTGCTCGAAGAGGTCGACCTGCTGCGCGGCCGCGGCGTGCGCTGACCGGACACGCCAACGCGGCCCCGCGGACGCCCGTCGCCTACTCGACGACGAGGGTGCCGAGGTTCATGCGATCCTCGGGGTCCGACGGCTCGAGCTCGAGGCGGTCGTCGCCGCGGAAGAATCCGTAGAACACCGTGTACGTGCCGGCCTTGTCGACCGAGCTGACGTCGATGACGTACCGGTCGCGGACGATCTCGCCCGGGATCCAGTGGTTCATCGCGAAGCGGCCCTCGACCGGGTCGTGGTCGCCATTGATCCGGTTGCCGCCGAAGTCGACGTGGATGAACGCCTCCCAGCCGGACCGGGGCTGCTCGAGCACGTGCCAGTACGTGTCGACGATGACGTCACCGCTGTCGATGACCGTCGGGTTGATCTGCGACGCGACGAGTTCGAAGCGCCCGTCGACGACGATCGGCGGGTCGTACCGGCGCACGTCATCGGGCAGGGTCTCGAAGCTGAACACGTTCTCGGCGATGAAGCTCTGCTGCACCTCGCCGGCGTCCTCGCGCAGCTCGTCCGAGATCAGCACGTAGCGGCTGGACCGGGCGTCGAGCACGTTGAGGTCCTGCGGCGGGCAGGCCTCGTCGTCCGTCTCGCGGCGCACGTGGTAGTACGCCTCGCCGAGACGGTCGGTGGGGATGACGGCGAAGCTGCGGCCCTCGCGGCAGAACACCTCGCGCAGGTCCTGCAGGCGGGTCAGGCGCTCGACCTGACCTTCGCGCAGGTAGTACGTGTTCTCGCCGGCGGCGATGCCCGCTGCGTACAGAGGTTCGTCGCCTTCGCGCAGCTCGCTCCACGTGTCGTGCAGGCCCTTCTGCGAGAAGTGGTTCGTCACCTCGGGCAGGTCGGACATGGCGAGCGAGCCGCCCCACGCGACGACGAGCGCAGCGAAGAGGCCGGCGGTCACGCCGATGCGGCCCGGGCCTGCGCCGATGCGCGCGGCGAAGCCGTCGATCGTGTCGGCGACGCGCACGAGAATGCGGCCCTTGAAGTCGGCGATGGCGAAGATCGCCACCCGTCGACCGATGCGCGCGAGGCGGCAGCCGTCCGCAGCGTCGGCGCGCCCGCGCACGGCGAACCGCTGCAGCTCGAGCCCGAGGCGGCGCAGGGTGTCGATCGGCTGAAAGAAGAACCACGACATCGCGACGAGCCACAGGAGCACGAAGACGGTGATCGCGCCGAACTCGTAGATGTCGGGGAACGCGACGTCGCCGTCGGTGAGCAGGCCCTCAAAGATGACGTGCGGGCCGGGGCGGCCCATCTCTTCGTCGAACGTGCCGCGGATGTCCTTGCTCAACACTGCGAGCAGGAGCGCCGACGCGATGCCCGCGCCCCACGCGGCGAGGCGGTTCGTGCGCCACTGCTTCACGAAGGTCCGGTCCGTCATGCCCAGCGCGACGGCCGCGGCGATCGGCATGCCGAGGGCGAACACGGTGTAGCGCGACAGGGTCGCCGAGATGCCGAACGCGGCGAAGAAGATGCCGGCCCACAGCAGCAGCAGGAGCTTCACCGAGCGGGCGCCCGCGGACCGGTCGTCGGTGCCCTGCACCGACGGATCGGCGGTGCGCAGCAGGTAGCCGAAGCCGAAGGGCGCGAGGGCGACCGTCGGGTACGCCGCGGCGCCGGTCAGGCGGATGATCACGTCGAAGGTCACGTGGTCCGGCAGCACGCGCTCGTCGAAGAACGCGCGATACAGGACGTGCCCGACGATGTCGTGGGCCGTGACGTCGGGCAGGGTGCCGTAGACCGCGATCACCTCGCGCATCGGGAGGACGACGAGGGCGGCGGCCACGGCGGCGGCGATCGGAGTGCCGATCGGGTGAAAGAGGTAGCGGGCGCGCGACCCGGGGGTCGCGACCAGCAGCACCGAGAGCGGGATGCCGAGGGCGATGGCGGCGCCGGTGAGGTTCTTGGTCGCGCCCCAGCCGGCGGCCCAGGCGCTGGTCGGCGCGGGCGCACCGGCGTCGATCGCGGCCTGCGCGAGCTCGGGCAGGAGCGCGGCACCGGTCTTCATCGTCCACAGCAGCGGCACGACGACGAAGGCCACGAAGACGAGGCCCCCGGCGACGGCGAAGGGCAGCACCGGGTCGGCGCGATGCGCGTCGATGCGGGCGCCGACGGCGAACGCGGCGAGCACGGCCAGCGGCGCAGCGAGGCCCGCCACACCGGGGCCCCAGAAGCAGAACGCGAGGGCCGCGCCGAGCACCACGAGCAGGGGCGCGCGGGCTCGGTCGGGGCGCCCGCAGATGCGCGCCGTCGTGGTCATCGCGATCGTCGCCGGGCCGACGAACCAGGCCTCGCCGGCGAGGTTCACCGCACCGAGCAGCACGCCGGGCATGACGCCGAAGAGCACCGCGGCGAGGGCGGCGCGGCCGCGGCCGAAGAGCGGGGTGAGCATCGCGTACGCCCAGACCGCGGCAAACACGGTGAGCGCGATGAACGGCAGGCGGAACCCGAGCTCGCTGCCTTCGCCGAGGCCGAAGCCGACGGTGAGCAGCAGGGTCTGCAGCCACGGGCGGGCGAGGGGGGCCTGGTCGAGGACCGGCGCGAAGAGAGACGTCTCGGGCTGGGCCGCGAGCTCCCATCCGAACGTCGCGAGCGACGTCTCCCAGGGTTCCCAGAACCCGAGGGTCTGCGCCGGCACGAGGTACAGCGCGAGCAATCCGACGAGGACGGCTGCCCCGACGAGGACATCACGCAGCGGGGACGGCGCGGGCGGGGAGTGTGACATCAGCGACGAAACGTGCCAGAGGTAGAGGGCGCGGTGAAGCGGCGCACGGGGCATGCCCGAGACCCCGCGGGCCGACCGGCCAGGCGCGCGGACGGTACGCAATACGCTTCTTTCGTGTCAAGGACACCCCCCTATGCGGCTCGACGTCCTCAACGGCCCGAATCTCGACCTGCTGGGGACGCGCGAACCCGAGACGTACGGCACGACGACGCTGGCCGAGCTGGACGCGATGTGCGTCGAGGCGGGCACGGCGCTCGGCTGCGACGTCCACTGCTTTCAGACGAACGACGAGGGCCGGCTGCTTGCTCGCATTCGTGAAGCGCGGGACGCGGGCAGCGCCGGATTCGTCGTGAACGCCGCGGCGTGGACGCACACCTCGGTCGCCGTGCGGGACGCGCTGCTCGGCGTCGGGCTGCCCTTCGTCGAGGTGCACCTGTCGAACGTGTTCGCCCGCGAGCCGTTTCGGCACCACTCGATGCTCTCGGACGTGGCGGTCGGTGTGATCACCGGTCTGGGCCCCGCCGGATATCGCTACGCGCTGGATGCGTTGCGCCGCGCGGTCGCCGAACCGGTCGGTGGGCTTGAACGCCCGACGCGTGCACGGTAGACGACATCCCGTCGCGCACGCGCGACGACCGAACCCCTCAGAAAGAACGCACGAGCCATGTACGATACCACCGCCTTTCGGAAGAACCTCAAGATCGAGATCGACGGCGAGCCGTGGGTCATCATCAGCGCCCAGCACGTGAAGCCGGGCAAGGGCGTGGCCTTCGTCAAGACGCGGATGAAGAATCTGCTGACGAACCGCACCCTCGAGAAGAACTTCCGGTCAGGCGACAAGGTGGGCAAGCCGGACCTTCGCGAGCGGGACATGCAGTTCCTGTACTCCGACGGGGCCGAGTGGGTGTTCATGGACACCGACAACTACGAGCAGGTGCACCTGCAGAAGGACGCCGTCGAAGAGGCGCTGCCGTACCTCATCGACAACATGATGGTGTCGATCCTGTTCTACGAGGGGAAGGCCATCTCGATCGACCTGCCGACGTTCGTCGAGCTGGAGATCACGATGACCGACCCGGGCGTGAAGGGCGACACGGCGTCGGGCGGCAACAAGCCGGCGACCCTCTCGACCGGCGCGGTCGTGAACGTGCCGCTGTACGTGCAGCAGGGCGAGACCATCAAGGTCGACACCCGGACGGGCGACTTCGTCGAGCGCGTCAAGAACTGATCCGGGTGAGCCTACCGCGGAGGCCCAGTGGCCATCGATCGCAATCGCATCATCGCGTCGGCCCAGAAGCACATTCAGAAGGGCAACTATCGACGCGCGATCAAGGACTACTACAAGATCCTGAGTGAGAAGCCGGACGACGTCCGGATCCTTCTCAAGATCGGTGATCTGCAGGCGCGCGCCGGGGACGCGGACGACGCGGCCGGTACGTACACCGAGGTCGCCGACTACTACGTCGCCAACGGGTTCTTCCTGAAGGCGGTGGCGGTCTACAAGCAGCTGCTGAAGCTGCAGCCGGACCGCATCCGGGTGCGCGGCCAGCTCGCGGACCTCTACGTCCAGCTCGGTCTGCCCGGCGACGCCACGGCGCAGCTCGAGCGGCTGGCGCGGCATCACCTCGAAGAGGACGACCTGCGCGGGTACGTCGTCGCCCTCGAGCGCATCGTCGAGATCACGCCCGACGACATCGGCACCCGCATCAAGCTGGGTGAGCAGTACTCGCGGCTCGGGGACACGACCCGGGCGGCGACGCAGATGCGCCGGGCCGCAGGGCTGCTGCACGACGCGGGGCGATACGACGAGTACGTCAAGGTCGCCGAGCGCACGTTGCACCTGCACCCCGAGGACACGCTCACCCTCGCGCGGCTGTGTCGTGTACTGCTCGACCGGGGGCGCGCGAACGACGCGGTGCCTCACGTGCAGACCCTGGTGCGCCTCGCGCCGCAGGATCTGATGAGCGCCGAGCTGCTCGCGAAGACGTTCCACCTGCGTGGCGAGACGGACCGGGCGATCGACGCCCTGCGGCAGCTCGCCGAGGCCCACGATGTCAGCGGGCACGACGAGCTGCGCGACCGGTGCTGGGAGCTGCTGCTCGAGTATGCGCCCGACGATGCACAGGCTCGCGAGGCGGTCGGCGCGCCGGCGCCGGTCGAAGAGATCATGGATCTCGAGGTCGTCCCCGTCGACGACGACACGGACCACTCGGCCGAGATCGAGCGCCTGCTCGGCGAGGTCGACGTCTACCTGAAGTACGACCTGCACGACCGGGCGGTGGACCACCTCGACGAGGTGTTCTCGCTCGATCCCGAGCACGTCGGTGCGCTCGAGCGGCGCAGCAACTCGCTCGAAGCGCTCGGACGCAACGACGAAGCCGCCGCCGACTTCGCGACGATCGCGCGCTTGATCGCCGATGAGGACCGCGAGTCGGCCGAGGCGTGGCTGCAGCGCGCGCTGGCCCTCGACGTGGACGTGCCCCAGATCGCGCTCGCCAAAGCGGCGCTCGGGGACACGTCGGACGTCGAGATCATCGAGTTCATCGCCGAGCCGGACGCGCCGGACGACGACGAGGATCTGCCGGCGTTCGACATCCTCGATGCGGTCGCCGAAGCGGCCGACGCCGTCGATGACGCAGGCGACACCGAAGCTGCCGCGACCGAGGCGCCGGCAGCGGCGATCTCGCCCCCCGTACCGCCGGTACCGTCGGCGGGCACGGGTGCGTTCGACGACATCAACGACCTCTTCGCCGGCGTCGAGGCCGAGCCGCGTGACGCGGGCGGCGACGCGGCGCTGGACGAAGACGAGAGCTTCCTGCGCGATCTTGGTGCGGCCTTCGGGGACGCGGCGTCGATCGAAGACGACTCCGGGATGGGCGACGCCGACGGCGACGCCGCGCTCGTGCTCGGCACCGAGGACTTTCTGCCCGCCGAGCTCGACGAAGCGCTCGAAGCCGTGGACGCGGCCGTCGAAGCCGGGCTCGTCGCAGAGGCGCACGAGGCCCTGCTCGAGCTCGTCGGCGAGTGGCCGGAGCACGCCGAGATTCTGCTCGTCCGGATGGACCAGCTGCCGCCGATGCCGCCGACCGGTGACGAGCCCGTGGACACCCACGCGTTCGACGACCGGCCGGACTCGCTGGTCGACCTCTTCCCCGCCGAAGCGTCGCGGACGAACCTGCAGACGCTGAGCGACGAGGACGACGACGACGGGCTGCTCTCGTTCGACCTCGCTGACGAGGACGAGCCGGCCGAAGACGACGCGGGTTCGGTCGCAGAGGATGCGGACGACGAAGCGCTGCTGGTGTTCGCGCTGGACGAGGACGACGACGAAGCGGCGGACGCGGTCGAGTCCGATGAGGACGAAGAGCTTCTGGTGTTCGCGCTGGACGAGGACGACGACGAAGCGGCGGACGCGGTCGAGTCCGATGAGGACGAAGAGCTTCTGGTGTTCGCGCTGGACGAGGACGACGGCGAAGCAGCGGATGACGCATCGGCCGAAGACGACGCGGATGACGAGCTCCTGACGTTCGCGCTGGACGAGATCGATGACGACGCGTCCGAGAACGCTCCGGCGGACGATGACGACGATGAGGAGCTGCTGACGTTCGCGCTCGACGAGATCGACGACGAGCTCGAGGACGGCGACGACGACGCGTCCGAGGACGACGACGAAGCGCTTCTGGTGTTCGCGCTGGACGAGGACGACGACGACGAAGCGCCCGAGAGCGCCTCGGATGCGGCGTCCGATGACGACGAAGAAGAGCTTCTGGTGTTCGCGCTGGACGAGGACGACGACGCGTCCGATGACGACGACGAGGAGCTTCTGTCGTTCGCGCTGGACGAGGACGACGACGACGACGGCGAAGCGGCCGATGAGGCGAGCGACGACGGCGAGGTGCTCGTGTCGTTCGATGCGGGCGACGACGCGGCGTCCGACGCGGCGGCCAGTGACGACCCCGTCTTCGGTGCGTTCGACGCCGCGGCGTCCGACGAAGACGCCGTGTTCCCGCTGGCGGGGGACGCAAGGCCGCCTCGCCGGGACACCGGTGTCGAGAGCGCAGTCACGTCGGTGCGCGACGACGGCGACGACCTGCTGATCTCCATCGAGCCGTCGACGGTTTCGACCGTCGCCGACGCTACGGCTTCGACGGAGTCGGGGTCCGGATCCGTGGACGTGTTCTCGGACACGATGCTGCCGGGCGTCGGACCCGACGACAGCCCGCGCACAGCGGCGGAGCCCGACACTCCGGATGCCGCTGCGGCCCCTGCGCCCGCTGCGGACGCGGACGCGGATGCGGATGCACTGCTCTCGTTTGCGCTCGCCGAGGTGGACGCGGTTGCGACCGAGGACGAGGCAGCGAAGGCGGCCGACGCAGAGAGTGACGCGCTCGAAGGCGAGGACGGCGCCGCGGTGCCTCCGCCGCTGCCCGTGACGAACGAGCCCGACCCGGCGTCCATTGCGACCGACGTGGTCGCGCCGGTCGTGCCGGACGACGCGGATGCGCTGCCCGTGCTCGACGCGACGCAGCCCGAAGAAGCGGACGAGCCCGAGGCGATGCAGGCGCTCTTCGAAGAGCCGCCGATCACCGACGAAGACGACCTCGCCGAGGACGACTTCTCCGAGCAGACCGACATCGTCGACATGAGCCGCGCCCTGCGCGAGTCCGGTGCGCGGGCCGCCGCGCGAGACCACATGGACGATCTCGTCCGAGCGGCGAACGAGCGCTCGGGGACCCCGGCGCTCGACGCGGACTCGATGCAGTTTCTGCAGAGCGAGACGAAGGAGCGCGAGGTCGAGCAGACGCCCATCGCGTCGCTCGAAGCGGTCAAGGAGCTCGCCGCCGTGGCGGCCCGTGACGGTCGCGCGACCTCCGGGGTGTCCGGGGTCATCGACCAGATGCTGGCCGACGACGCGCCCGGTGAAGAGGGTGCTGCGGCCGAGGCCGGAGGCGCCGAGCCGCCCTTCGCCGATGCCGCCAGCGCAGCGCCGCCCGAGCGCGATCCTGCGGACGATACGGACGCTGCGGACGAGCGGTTCCGCCCCGAGGCCGAAGGGCTCGAGGTGGTCGAGGCCATGAGTGCCGTGCCCCTCGATGAAGCGAACGCGACGGCGCCGCCGACGCCGAGCACCCGGACGGCGCCTCCGGGCGCATCGGTCGCGTCGGGCGGGGGCGAGGATGCCGCTGCCGACGCTGCGGGCGAAGATGCAGCGGACGTCGACGAGGACGTGTCGCTGGACGACATGGACGAGCTCGAGGACGTGTCGCTGGACGACATGGACGAGCTCGAGGACGTGTCGCTGGACGACATGGACGAGCTCGACGTCGGCGATGACCCGGTCGCGATGATGGACGCGCTCGGCGAAGTCGACGTGTCGGACGACCTCGCCGAGGTCACGTCGAACACCGAGACGTCGCAGGCGGCGATCGAGCTGCACGAGATCGAGCGCCCGCAGGCGATCGTGCGCGACATCGAGGCGCCGTTCGGCAAGCCGAGCCCGTCGGTGCGCGCCACGTTTGGACCGACCCGGGCGGCGATCGAAGCCGAGCCCGGCGGTACGTTCGACATGGCGCTTCAGGCGCGGATGTCGGGCAACGCCTTCGAGGCGATGGCGACGCTGGAGCCCGAGATCTTCGGCGACCATCCCGTGGCCGCGGCCTTCGAGGTCGCCGTCGCGAACGTCGAGATGGGCATGTACTTCGACGCGATCACGAGCCTGCCCCAGCTCGAGACCGTGCCCGAGCTGACCGACGAAGACCGGCAGCTGGTGCGGTACTATCTGGGCATCGCGCACGAGGCGATGGCGCAGACGGCCGAGGCGCTGGCGATCTTCGCGGACCTCGGCCGGTCGGCGAAGGCCCGGTTCCCCGACGCGCGGATCCGGGCGAAGCGTCTCGCCAGCGGCGGCTGAAGAGGCGGCAGCGCGGCGCATGTGCGCCGGGTACGCGGGGCGACGCCGGCACCAGATCCGGGTTGACACCGCCGCCCGCGCGCGGCATCGTCCGGGGCCCTACGCGGGAGTAGCTCAGTGGTAGAGCGCCAGCTTCCCAAGCTGGATGTCGCGGGTTCGACTCCCGTCTCCCGCTCTTGGTAAGTGCCGGATTACGCTACGCTCTTCGCAGCGTGCGCCAGTCCGGCACTCACGGTTTTGGACATGGGTCTTACGCGGGTCTTACTGAATCTGTAAGACCTCGGGCCGATTCGATGCAGCCTCGTTCGAAGAGTCGGCCGAGAAGTCGTTGAACGTCAGTGGCTTGCACGCGCTGTAAGACTCTTACAGGCCGAGTGGGCGGGTCTTACAGCAGCCATCCCGAAGCTCACTCGCATTCAGCGGTTCCGCTGCCCGAGCGGGCGTCCCGGACGACCTGTTCGAGCGACTCTACGAGCGCAGCACGCGCGCTTGCAGGGACGGACGCGTACCGCTCGGTCATCTCCTCGCTGGTATGGCCTACGTTGGACCGGATTGTGAGCCGGTCCTGTCCATCGAGTGCAGTGATCGTGATGAACGTCTTGCGGAGGGTCTTCGGCCCCACGCGGACTTGGAGGTCCGCTGCCTTCGCGGCGAGGTTGAGGACCTTATAGAGGGCGGATCGTCCTCGGTATCCGCCGCCGCTGCCGGGGAACAACAGATCGTCCGGCTGCCGGTCGCGCATCGTCGCTTGGAGCTTCTCGGCGAGAGTAGGGGAGAGTGCGACGTTCCGCTCGGAGTTGGTCTTTGGGGCGGACTCGACGGCCTCGCCCGTGCGCAGGTCAACGGAACGGCGGATGGTGATCGAACGGGTTGCCAAATCCACGTCGGCAACACGGAGCGCGTACATCTCTGAAGGTCGCATCCCCGAGAACGCCATGACTTCGGTCTCCAGTAGCCACGCGGGGAAGTGCCTTTCCACGGAGTCCAACAGAGCCGCGAGTTGGTGCGGTTCGAGAGCGCGATGTTCCGTCGTTCCGACACGCTTGCCTTGTGGTGGCTTCACGCGACGCATGGGATCTTGAATCCCAAAGTCGGCTGCTGCGTCGCGGAGCAGATTCCCGAGCACGCGCCACCATCCGTGGGTCGTGTCGTACGAGTAGGGCTGTCCGTATCGGCTCCGCTGATGTTCCGCCCAGACTACCCAGTCCTCTACGACCTCGCGGGTGATCATCTCGACGGGCACCTCCCCGATGACCGGGAGAATCCTCCGTCCGAGGATGGTGAGCATCGTATCGATCGTGTTCGGCCTAAGCCGCTTCGCCTTCTGGGACAGCCACCGCTCGGCGTAGGCGGCCAAGGTAGTGGGCTTCGCGAGCCGAGACGTGCGCTCCGTCGGCGAGAGCGAACGCTTCATCGACTCCATCATCGAAGCCCTCGCTTCCGAAGCCTGCTCCAGCGAGTCGGTGTTGATGGTGCGCTTCCGAGCGACTCGGCGCTTCGTCACGGGATCCGTGATCGAAACTCGGATCTCGAATCGTCCGTCCGGAAGGCGGTACACGCCGGGCTGGGGCGTCTTCTTCGCCGTTGTGGCCATGCTGGTCTCGGGATTCGCGATCAAGGTTGGAAGCCGCTCGACGATTCCCGGTAAGGAACGCATCGACGGTTGCTCGCCGGAAGCGGAGCGCCCCTCCCGGCGTTTCTCCGTCAGCGACGAGGAGCCCGGACTTCGCCCACTTCTGCACCGCGCGCGCCGACACACCGCCCACGTATTCCGCGACCTGACGCGTGCTCAGCCACGTTCGGTCATGCAGATGTGACTCGGTGCGGTTCGGGGCCGAGAGGTTTCGGAGCGGTGCATTCAAGGAGGCGAGTCCGTTTCCGGGGGCACCCCTTAGACGGGCCGCTGGGAGATCGTTGATCTGGCCTGTCCCGCAGACGAATTGACGAGACCGGTCATCCGAAGCAGACGACCCCCGCGAACGCGCTTCGTCTCTGGTTGGGCGATCAAGGATCCTCGGCTTACCCGACTAAGGCAGCACGACACCTCTCGTGCCCCCGAGTCGACCCGTGAGACACCAGCCACCGTTCCGTCCCTTTGAGACAGCAGCCGAGTACTACATCGCGTACGCCCATGCGGTTGCGGATCGGCTTCATGCCTTCCGTCCCACCGACCAGCGACACGAGTACTGGGACGATCTGGCCGCGGAAGCGGATGCGCAGATGCGGCACGTCGAGCAGAGACTTCGCGCATCCGAGCCGTTTCCATACACCGCTCTGGAGAGCATCTCGGATGCCCCAGGTTGGCTCGTGGCGGCGTTCATCATGCACGCCGGGTGGATTCTCGACCCCCGGGTTCGGATCCCGTTCGAAGACGGTCGAGGCATCCGCATCGAGGACGGCATCGTCGCCAGCGGCGGCACCGAGATGGAGGACGACGAGATGCTCCTCCACGTTGGTGTGGATGCACCCCTCGCCGAACTCGGGATCATCGTCGTCTCTGGAGACCGACCGGACAGGATCCGCTCCCAGTACGTGATGCTCAGCCGAGGAGGACTGGCCGCGATGCTCGGTGCAGGTCCGGAGCACGTCGCGAGCCGTCGGCTTCCGGCCGGGGCGGCTATCGTCCAGGACCGAGGAGCGGGGTGGCGTCGGAAGCTGATCGACGGGCTTGAGGCCGAGCGGGGTGAGCGATGACGGTCATCCGGTTGATCAGGACCAGCCCCGGGTTCGTCGTCATTGCTGTCGACGGCGAAGCCGTGACCGAAGCAGTCCGCGAAAGCAGTCCGCGAAGCCCTGGGCGAGGCTCTCCTCGACGTGGTCATCGCGGTCCTTCAGAAGCTCGCGGACAGCACGAAAGATCGCCCCGCGTGTTCACTGTGAGCGCTGTGAGCAGCCATGGCCCGCAATGCGCGAATTGTGCAATTCTGAACGGAATTCAGTGCCTTGAGCGATTGCCCGTCTCATGCATACGGTCGCGCGCATGAAGCGGAACGACGACGATGAAATGCTGACGGTCGAGGAGGTGGCGCAGTGGTTGCGGCTGAGCCCAGCGACCGTTCGGAGACTCCGTAGGAAGGGCCTGCGCGGATCGAAACTCGGCAGGCAGATCCGATTCCGACGCGCTGATGTGGCCGCGTTCATTCGGAAGACCGCTGAACTCGACGACACCGAAGGAGATGGATGAAGAGGTGGATCTGTGGGGGCCTGGTTGGAGCGCTGCTGATGTCGGCGTGCATTCCGCTTCGCGAGAGCACGAGCGACGAACGGTCGATGGCAGGAAACGCGACGGAAACACGAGAAGTACTCGATACCGCGCAGGTCCGTCTCTCTCCCGTCTTCGACGGCACCGGCCTCGTGGTGCGAGCGACCGTGCCCGTGATGTGTTCCGAGCGGGAAGTGACACACGTGTCCGTCGTACGTACGACGCGGTATCGCATCGACGGTTGGACTCGGCAGCAGCGCCTGATCTGGGCTGGTGGGCTCGTGGCCGCCGGTGCGATCTTCGCGGTCGTTTCACCGTACTCGACGGAAGTGGAGAGCGACGATGGCTCAACGAGAGACTACTCGGGCCCGTTCCTCGGTACCGGGCTCGCGGCCATTGCCAGCGGTCTCGTGGTGGCATCGACGATCCCGGCGTCTCGACTGCGCGAGCGAACGGAACGTGTGGAACTCCCGGGAGAGACAGTGCCGGACGCGTGGGGGCCGTCTGTCGAGTGTGGCGCATCCCCGTCGCCGGGACAGGTCGTCCGACTGGTCGTTGACGGAGATGTGGTCAGCGAGCGGTTGACCGACGAGACCGGCGCGGTCGCATTCGATCTGTCTGCAACCGTGTCGTCCTGGGCCGCCGAGATCGAGCCGCAGAGCGAGGAGATCGAGCTCGCGGTTGAGCACGATCTGTCCGACGTTGATCTCTCCGAGACATTCCGTGCGCAGTATCTTGCTCAGCGGGTAGACTACCGGTTGCACATGGCGGAGACACACCTCGGCGGCATCGAATCGGTCGGGGATTCTCGCCAGCAGAATCGGGATGCCACCGTTGCACTCCGATGGTTGCAGACGCCGACGGTGACCCAGGAGCAGCACGTCCGACGCCAAGCACTGGAGTCGGTGGCCGGAGACTTCGCATCGGCCTCCAGAGGCGACTTGATCGCCGAGTGCACCGAATCGCAGCCGGAACGGATTCGACTCTGGACCTCGATTCGAGACTCGTCAGCCTCCGAGGCAGATCGACTTCGCAGCCGAATGCCAACGGCCGTTGAGTACGTCGACCTCGCTCGTGAGGTCACCGAGGAGATCGACAACGAGTTCTGCGCGTACGTGTACAGGCACGGATGTGCGGAACGGCGGGCGCAGGTCCGCTACTACTGTCCCGGCGCCTCGTTCACCGGATGCACACGGTGGGAAGAGGTCGACGCCTACAACCAGCGGGCTGTCCGCGTGCTCGAAGACCTCGCAGAGGCCATGCACTCCGGAGACTACGATCGAATCGCACGCGAGGCCGACGACGCCGACGTTGTCCTCCAACAGATCGAGTTCAACGCTCTGTCGATCTCCGGCTACTCCCGCCTTCGCCGGATGGTTGGGAGCATCGGCGACGATGCTCTTGAAGTGGGTCGGCTGGAGGACCTCGAACGGCTCGCTGACACGGCCCTTGAGAACGAGGCGGAGAGCCACGTCGACGGCGACTGGATGTACGTCGTGGAAGAGGCGGCGGGCCACCCCGATGCACCACCGGAACTCGGTCGGGTCTTTCGACTGCTCGATGAGGCGGCAGCGGCATGCGAGGCTCTGAGCACCCGATACCAGTGACGGCCACGTCTTGGTCGAAGGAGAGCCGTAGCGCCTCCGTCCGGGGGGCGACTGGGTAGTGGCGAAGCATGCGTGCTGTACCGACGGCGAACGCTCCTACGGGGGGAAATGGGCGACCGCCACGGATTGTGTCGTTGACGCTCTCGCATCTCGACGATCCGAACATCTGCGCCGTGGTTGCCTCGGCTGGTCCTCGACGACCCCGCCCTCTGGCGTTCGAGGCCACTCGGGTCTCGATCAATTCGGAGTGCTCGGTGGGCAAAGGTGACAAAGGCCGGGACCGAGTCGAAGTCCTCGCGAACCATGTCGAGTGACCGGGCGCACCCGTTGGCGAGACGTTGCCGCAGTGCCTTGACGCCGGGTCAGCGTCCCTCGCACGCACCTAGTGTCCCGTCACAATAGTCTGTTCGTGCTCGCGTGTTGACGCTACCGTGGCCGGATCCCCGGTCGTAGGATGAGCACATGGCACGCGGACGAGTCGTCGAAATCACAGAGGATGAGCGCGAGGCGCTCGAAGCGCTTCTGCGCGCAAGCACGACGCCGCGCGTCGTCGCGGAGCGAGCGCGTATCGTGCTCCTCGCGTCGCAGGGGCTGACCGCAGCGCGCATCGCGGAGCTCGTCGACTGCACGGAACGCAACGTTCAGAACTGGCGAATCCGCTTCGAGAAGGAGCGGCTCGAGGGGTTGCAGGACCGACCTCGGTCCGGACGGCCCCGCGCTCTGACGGAGGAGGAAGCCCGAGAGATTCTACGGATGACGGTCGAGGAGATTCCTCGCGAGGCCACGCACTGGTCGGTGCGCCTGATGTCAGCCTACTCCGGGGTGAGCCGTCGGCAGGTTTCGCAGGTCTGGAACGCAGCCGGTCTGAAGCCGCATCGGCTCAAGACGTTCAAGATCTCGAATGACCCGCAGTTTGCCGAGAAGGTGCAGGACGTGGTCGGGCTGTACATGAACCCGCCCGCCGGCGCGATGGTGCTGTCCGTCGACGAGAAGACGCAGATCCAGGCCCTGGACCGCACGCAACCGATGCTGCCGCTTCGCCCCGGACAGGTCGAACGCCGCACGCATGACTACAAGCGCAACGGTACGCGCAGCCTGTACGCCGCGTTCGACGTGGCGACCGGGACCGTCATGGGCCGTGTCACGGCCCGGCACCGAGCGAAGGAGTTCATCGACTTCCTTCGTCAAATCGACCGTGCGACCCCGTCGGACCTCGATCTGCACCTCATCGTCGACAACAGCTCGACTCACAAGACCGCCGACGTGAAGGCGTGGCTGCACGAACATCCTCGCTTTCACATGCACTTCACGCCGACCAGTGCGTCGTGGCTGAACGCCGTCGAGAGCTGGTTCTCGTCGCTTGAGCGCCGTGCCCTGCATCGAGGCGTCTTCACATCGGTCGGCGAGCTACGCGACGAGATTCATCGGTTCATCCGCGTCCACAACGAAGAGCCGAAGCCCTTCACATGGACGAAGGACGCCGAGTCGATCATCAACACCCACCGGCGACTGCGCGGTGAGGATCAATGAACTTTCGGGCCGGGACACTAGCATAGCTGCGGCGAATACCCAGGTGGCGCTGTACACCGACGCTGATACCGGTACGATGTTTGCTGGCGGAGACGTGGGCGACAAGCCCGCAAGCCTGTTCCCGTTCGCAGACGGTACGCCAAACGTTGACTTTCGCGTTCGAAGCGACTTTCGGGCAATGGAAGACATGATCTGCCTCCAGTTTCCAGCTCGGCGCGTCACATCGTGTGGCGCGCGCAATGTACTCGACTAGGACATCACCATGTTTCACCTACGAGCAGTCGGCGTGCTTTTCCTCGCGCTCAATATTGGCGGTTGTGTCGACGAGGAGCCAATAGATGAATCAACGGATACGAGCACCGATGATGCTTCCGACGATCCCGGGACGTACGGCGACGCGGAGACGACAAGTGCATCTGACGCTGAGTTGGATTCTGTAGAAAGTGCAGATGGCGAATTCGGTCGAGACATCGGAAGCGATTCGATCGGCGATGCGGACAACACATGCAACATGGGTGCGACGTCATCTGACGATGGATGCCCCTGCGAGACGCACCGCCTGCAGTGCTGCTGGGCGGGGCTTCATATCGAGTGTGTTGCACCGCCGGGGCAATCATACAGTTACTGGGGTGAGGTGCATGATGCGGATTGGAACTGCGACGAGTATCCAGACTGCGAGGACTTCGAGGGCGTGCCGGCCCCTTGAATCGTCGGGGCTGGTTTCTGTGGCTACGTCCTTGCGTCGATGAGCCACCGTGCTCGTATCGAGCGGAGAGTTGAGATGCGATATATGTACGGCTTGTGTCCGGTTCTGACGATGGTGGGCCTCCTCGGTGGATGGGCCGGATGCTCCGCATCCGTCGATGGCGACACCCGCGAACCCGGTGAATCGGAGACACTCCTCGAGGCCCTCGAACACGCGATCGAGGCGGACGACGACCGGTCGAGACCTGGCGAGCCGACCGAAGAACCCGAAGAGTGGCCGCGTGCCACGCACACCGACGGCGAACGATCACTGGACGAGTCGGCACGGCTCGCGCTTGGCGATGAAGGGTATGCGCGGATCATGGACGCCCAACGGGGTGCCGGACTGCCCGCCGGTGAACTGCACGCTGTGGCCCACATCCCGGCGATTGAAGGCGACGCCTGCGCAACGGACGACGACGCGCCGCGAGAAGAGCCGCCGCACGTCGACTCCCGTGGCCGCGCCCTGCCGGGTGAGATCGCGCCGCGTCGCACTCCATTGTGGGCGCGGGCCGGGACGGTGGAAGGTGAGCGAGACGCCGTGGTGCGTGAACCCGTTGCGCCTGCCGTGTTGGCGTTGCAGGCCGACTGGGTCGACCGTGGCTGCGCCGCACCCGCCGAGGAGCGACGGGCCGAGTGCGCGGACCACGCCTACCGACGCCACCTCGCCGCGTCGATGCTGCGCGACCCCGAAATCCGGCCGGACCGCCGACGCGGGGCGGCGGAGTAGGCGGCGACGAAGGTCGCTTGTCTGCGCCCGTATCTGCGCTCGCGACGATTCCGCGTCGGTCGCTTCAGCGGCGTCCATGGGACGCGGCCGCCCGCTATCAGGCGCGCGGGCCTGGCCAGAGTGACGTCTCGGCCGTTCGGCGTCGGGCGCCGTCCGAAGCGCGCGGGTCTGTGACGAACGACACACGAGCGCTACGTTATCGTGGTCCGTGAACACCTCCCCGGTGTCGACCGATGAGAAAGGCAGGCCGGACGGCACCGCGCGGCAAAGAAGCGCGCGGGCGGGGGTGAGCGATTGGGTCAAGGAGCGATCATGAACGGATGTCCCACGAGAGCGACGCAGCTGCACCGCCTTCTCGGTGCGTGCCTCTCCCTGCACATGCTGGTGGGTTGTGTCGACGAGGACCCCGACACCACCGGGGACGAGGACGTCACGGATGTCAGTGACACCGTCGATGCCGCGCCGCGCGCGGATGCCGACCCGGGCTCGACGACCGATGCGGACGCGACGCCGAGCGTGGACGCGACGACCGACGCTGCGTCGGACGCGGACCACGACGCGTCGACCGATAGTGGAGAGACCTGCACGATGGGAGAGTACCTGCGATACAACGGCTGCCCGTGTGACACAAACCTGCAGCAATGCTGTTGGGGCACCATCCACATGGAGTGCAGCGTCCCGCCCGGGCAGCTGCTCGGCACGTGGGGTGAAGTCCACGACGCAAACTGGAACTGTGACGAGTACCTGGATTGCGAGGACTTCGAAGGCGTTCCCGGTCCTTGAGTCGTCGCCGACCTCGGCAACCCCGTCCGGGTCGGCGCAGCCACCGTCGCGCGATGCCCGGGGCATGGTGAGAGGCAGTCAGGGCGTCGCGCCGGCCTCGGTGACTGTCCAGAACCAGCCGCGCAGGTCGCCCTCGGCGAAGCCGGTGGCTTCGTCGTCGGGGTAGAGCGCGGCCAGCGCGTCGGCGACGCCGACCGCGATCTGGGCCTCGCTGCCGTGGCAGCTCGTGCACATCGCGGGCATCACGATCGGCGAGAGCTCGGCGAGCTGCCCGTCGGGGCCGACCCGCAGGTGCGGGCCGGGCGTACCGGCGGCGACGAGGTCGGCGGCCCACGCGGGCGGTGCGTTGCTCGGGTTGCGCAGCCGCTGGGCCGTTCGCCCGACGGTGACCTGCGGGTGTGCGTTGATGCGCGCGCGAATGGCGGGCGCCGCCTCGTTGCACAGGGCCACCGCCGCGCCGTGCCCGTTGGCACTGATTTCGGCCGTGAGGGCGCCGACGAGCTCGCGCATGAGCGCATCGCGCTGTGCGTTGCCGGCGGCGCGCTGGGCCTGCTGGGCTTCGGTCAGGGCGCTCGGCGCGATGGTCTGCCATGCGGCGCCGTCGTCGGCCGTGGCCGCAGGGCCGTTGTCGCCGAGGTTGCCGTTGTCGGCCGCTTCGTCCGGAGCCGCCGCCTCGTCGGGGGCCGAGGCCTCGTCGGCCGTCGTCGTCTCGTCCGGCTCCGCCGCCGGGTCCATGACGTCCGGCGGGCGGTCACAGCCGGTGGTCAGCAGCAGGGCGAGCGTGGCAGCAACGGGGAGTCGAAGCATGGGTCACCGTTCGGCGAGGCGCGCGCGCACGGCGCGGTCGAGGGCGAAGACGTGAGGATCCTGCACGCCCATGTCTCGGAGCGCATCGGCCAGACGCAACACGTATTCGGTGTTCGGTCCGCTGGGCCCGACCGCGCGCACGACCCGGTCGGCGATGACGTCGATGGGTTCTTCACCGACGAAGCACGGGTTCGTCGGCCCGGCGACATAGACCAGCACGTCGTCGATCGTGCCGCCGTCTGCGGTGTGCACGGTCGTGTGGTGCCGCGCGTACCCCCCCTTTTCGCGGTAGTCGAGGTCCGCCAGCACCGCGTCGACGCGCTCGTCGCGCACCCGGGACGCGACGCCCCACGTGATCGCATCGGGGTCGTCGTCGAGCAGGGTGACCACGCGGCCGGGGTAGTCCGGCACGCCCCGGTGGTCCGTCGACGCCTGCCAGAACCGCCGCGTGAACCCGCGCACGAATCCCGGCACCCGCTCGGCCTCGTCGAAGCCCGGGCGCCACACCAGCGAACCGTATCCGAACACCCACATGCGCTCTGCCTCCGATCGCGCGCACCGCGGTACGCTGCGGTGCCGCCCCGAGGGTGGGGCGCCCCGACGCGGATGTCGATGCCGACGCGCAGCTTGCGATCCCGGCGCGGCCGTGGCTCGATCCCGGCACGTGGTCCCCTGCACCCCCGTCACGAGGACGCATGCTGCGCGCCTGGCTCGTCGACCAACTCGAACGCCCCACCGGCTGGCTCGGCCGCGCCGTGCTGGGGCCGCTGATGAACGTGTCGCACGGGCCGACGAACCGCGCCGTCTGTGACCTCATGGGGTTGTCGCCGGGCGACGATGTGCTCGAGGTCGGCGTGGGCGGCGGGGACCTCGTGGCGCGGCTGCTGCGGGTGCAACCCCATGAGGTGGTGACCGGCGTGGACCTGTCGCCGGATGTGCTGCAGGCGCTGCGCGCGCGGCAACGGGTGGCGGTGTTGGCTGAGCGGCTGCGGCTCGTCGAGGCGGACGCGGCGGCGCTGCCGTTCGACGACGCGACCTTCGACGCCGTCGCGATGGTGCACACGCTGTACTTCGCCGAGGTGCCGGAGGCGGTGGCCCACGAGCTCGCTCGGGTGGTGCGCCCGGGCGGACGGGTGGTTGTCGCCGTGGCGACTCCGGTCGATGCGGTGCGCGCCGGGCTCGACGCGCGCCGGCACACCCTGCTCGAAGAGGACGAGCTCGTCGCGCTGCTCGACGAAGCCGGGCTCGAGCTGGTGCGCACCGAGATCCACCGCGAGGCCGGTGGGCGGGTGGTCTGCGTGCTGGCTCGGCGGCCGACGAGCTGATCCCGAGCTGGACCAGGTGCGCTGAACGGATGTTCGTGGTTTCGGGTTGCGCCGGCCGCGAGAGAAGCGCACTGTGGGGGCATGCCTCGCCCGGTCGCCAATCCGCCGAACCCATGGGCCAGCGCGCACGTCGAGTACATCGACGCGCCGCCGGCGCGGCTGAAGGTGTACGAGCAGACGGCGGGTGAGATCCTGTCGCGCAATGACAGCCCCGACCTGCCGTTTCGGTACAGCCTGAACCCGTACCGGGGCTGCTTTCACGCGTGCGCGTACTGTTACGCCCGGCCGTCGCACGAGTACCTCGACTTCGGCGCGGGCACGGACTTCGAGCGGCGTATCGTCGCCAAGACGAACGCGGCCGAGCAGCTGCGCGCGCGCTTCGCGAAGAAGTCGTGGTCGGGCGAGCTGATCCTCTTCTCGGGCAACACGGACTGCTACCAGCCACTGGAGGCGTCGTACGGGCTGACGCGGGCGTGCCTCGAGGTGTGCGCCGAGCACCGCAACCCGGTGGCGATCATCACGAAGGGGGCGCTGGTGGCGCGGGACGTCGACGTCCTCGCGCAGCTCGCCCGCGAGGCGCACGCGCACGTGTACCTGTCGATCCCGTTCGTCGACGCGGCGATGGCGCGGGCGATCGAGCCGTCGGCGCCGTCGCCACGCACGCGGTTCGACGCGATGCGGGCGCTGCACGAGGCAGGCGTGTCGGTGGGGGTATCGGTGTCGCCGATCATCCCGGGGTTGAACGACGACCAGATCGTGGCGGTGCTCGAGCGGGCCGTCGAGTGCGGAGCCCGCAACGCGTTTCGGACCCTGCTGCGCCTGCCCGGCCCGGTCGAGGGCATCTTCGTCGAGCGGCTCGAGACGGCGTTGCCGCTGCGGGCGTCAAAGGTGATCAACGCGATCCGCGAGATGCGCGGTGGGGCGATGACCGAGGCGCGGTTCGGCCGGCGCATGGCGGGGCAGGGCCAGCGCTGGGCCGCCATCGCCGCGCTCTTCGACGCGACCTGCCGCCGCCTCGGCATCGACGGCCGCGAGGTGGCGTACGACGGCGCCGACAGCGGCGTGCCCCGCACCTTTCGCCGCCCCCCGCAGCCGGGAGACCAGCTGGGGTTGTTTGGGTTCTAAGCGGCCGCGATTCATCGCGGCTCGACGCCGAAGGCGACGATGTCTCGGGTCGCCCACGCACGTCATGGGCGTGGCGCACATCGTTGATGCACGTCATGGGTGGCGCGAGCATCGTCGGCCCGTTGGGCCTCCGAGCGGCGATGAATCGCCGCCGCCAAGCGGCCGCGATTCATCGCGGCTCGTCGCCGAAGGCGACGATGCTACGAGTTGCCCTCGGCCGTCATGGGTGGCGCGCACCTCGTTGATGTAGGTCATGGGTAGCGCGAGCATCGTCGGCCCGTTGGGCCTCCGAGCGGCGATGAATCGCCGCCGCTAAGCGGCCGCGATGAATCGCCGCCGCTGAGCGGCCGCGAGGTATCGCGGCCTACAACGCCGCCGCCCACTCCTTCAGCGCGTCGAGCTGGATCGTCTCGAGGGGGCCGTCGTCGAAGTTCTGTGTGCCGTGGCGGCCGTCTTCGATGCGCACGAACTCCCAGGCGGTGGGCGCGTCGTCGACGAACGCGTCGCTGTACGGCTCACTGTCGGGGTACACCCACAGGATCGGCAGGGTCTGCAGCGTGTCGCCGTGGTCCGCGATCGCGTTCTGGGCTTCGGTGTAGGCGCCCGGCGAGAGCCACGCGATGCGAGCTGGCGCGGCCCCGTCGATCGGATCGACGGTGTAGTCGAGCACCGAGGTCGTGCCGTTGCTCGCCCCGACCAGCATCAGCGCCGTCGCATCGACCGTGCAGCCGGTGGCGTCCGACGTCAGCCAGTCGATGGCGGCGACGAGGTCGAGGCGCCCGCCGGGGCCCTGGTACGCGTCCTGGGCGACGCCGCCCGACTCACCGGCGCCGCGGCGGTCGAGGTTGAGCACGTTCAGGTCGAGCGCCTGCAGCTCGGCACGGACTCGCCCGGGGTAGGTCGAGCGGTCGTTGCCCGGCGGGATCATGTGCACGAGCACCACCGCGCCGCGGTTCGCGGACGCCGCGGGCAGGTAGTCCGCCACGAGGTCGACGCCGTCTTCGGTCGTGAACGTCACGACGCGCTCAGCGCCGCCGCAGTCCTCGCTCACGGTCGCGTCGCCGCCGCCGGATGCGTCCGCGGCCGCGTCCTCAGCGGCGTCGTCGGCCGTGTCGTCCGTCGCGTCGGCGGCGGCCACATCGTCGCCGGCCGTGTCGGCCGCAGCGGTGTCTTCGGCGCCGCCGCCGGTGTCGCCGGTGGTGGCGGTCCCGCCGTCGTCGGACGTCGAGCACGCGACGAGCGCGGCGGCGCACGAGAGGGCGAACGCGGCGCGTGCCACGCGGGGGGAGGGCAGCCAGAGCAGCTTCGACATGCAGGGTCCGTCAGCGTCGGGGTCCGGGGCCGGCGCCAGCGGGGCGCGGGCCATCCGGTGTTCGCACGATGCCGCAGCCGGCGGCGACGATTCAACCGTCGCGTCGATGGCCGTGTCGGTCGCCCGGTGCCGCGCGGCCCGGGCCCCGCCGCGCACTGCGCCCGGGCGCGCGCCGCACGATTCGTGGCCGTCGATCGGCGGGTGCGCTACAGTAGTCGCCCCCCGATGCCCCGCGCACGCCCATGACCGACGACACCTCGCCGATGCACGAAGACCGCCCGTGGGGCTCGTACACCGTCCTGGACATCGGGGACGACTACAAGGTGAAGCGCATCGTCGTGAAGCCCGGCGCCAGGCTCTCGTACCAGCGCCACCAGCACCGCGCCGAGCACTGGTACATGGTCGCAGGCACCGGGACGGTGACCCTCGACGACGTGAAGCACACGGTGCCCACCGGCGAGGCGATCGACATCCCGCTGCAGGCGAAGCACCGGATCGCCAACGAGGGCGACGAGCTGCTGATCTTCATCGAGGTCCAGCGGGGCTCGTACCTCGGTGAGGACGACATCGAGCGGTTCTCGGACGACTACGGTCGCGCCTGACTCGCACCGCACCCGGGTCTCGCGGTTGCACCACATGACGCAGGTGGGCGCCACATGCGTGGACGCGCCCGAGGGCGCAGCCTGAATCGACGCGCGGAGCTGTGCCTGCTCGCCGCCGCAACGAACGCGGCGCGGGGGCTTGCTCGAATGTGACAGAATGGTGACAGTTGAGGGCCCTGCCCTCTGTCACCCGGCTCGTCATGCGTCGCTCTGCGATCCTCGCGTCCCTGTCTCTTGCTCTGATCGCGATCGCTGGCTGCGGCGACGAACCCGCGGACGCCTTCTCGGGCGACCCGGTGTCGGACGTCTCGAGCGCGGACGCAGTGGATGCGACCGACGCGGCCGACGCCACAGACGATGATGCGGACGCGGGCGACGTCGGGCCGGACGGTGCGGATGGCGGTGCCGATGGGGGCGCAGACACCGAGGCCGACGCGACCGCGGACGCCGATGCCTCGCCCGAGGTGGGCGAGGGGCTCTTCGCCGCCGGATGCCCCCGGGCCGGGGCAGCCACCGCACGCTTGATGACCGACGCCGATGCGCTCACGGGCCCGAATGCTCTGGGCGGCGCCGGCGACTTCGTGCTCTTCAACACCGAAGCCGCCTACGTGATCCAGGGGGTGTACGAGCCGCGCCGGACGTACTGGTACTACGGCGGCCAGGCGATCGACGCCGTGGCCCTCGACGGCTGCGCACAGGCGGGCCCCGAACGGTTCGACGAGCAGGGGTTCATCGTCGGCACGCCGCGCATCGACGCCTTCGATCAGTCCACCCTTCGCGGGTTTCGCGCCGAGCGGGTCGAGGTGATCTCCGACGGGTCGGACGGCGGCCCCGCGCACGTCCGGGCGACGGGTACCGACGACTTCTTCTGGCTGATCGAGCTCGAGCTCATCGCTGGTGCCTTCACGTCCGGTTCGCCGAAGCCGATGAGCGAGCCGATGGGGCTCGAGATCGTCGTCGACTACGTGCTGCAGCCCGACTCGGCGGTGCTCGAGATGTCGGTGCAGCTGCGCAACGAGACCGATGCGTCGTCGACCGTGATCACCGGCATGGTGAACTTCTTCGCCGATACGACGCGGGGGCTGTTCTACAACGAGAGCCGGCTCTCGTTCGGCGGGTTCAACCTCGCGGTGGGCCTGCCCTGGCTCGTGTCCGAGGCGCGGGACTACAGCCTCGCGGTCAACGTGGACGGCGCGCAGACCGGCACGATCAACATCTCTGGCGTCGATGCCCTCGTGAACATCGACCAGTTCTTCACCGGCGCGACCCTGCGGCCCGCCGGACGCGACGGCGACACCCGGACGGACGTGTACCATCTGTCGGTCGGCGCCGGGGGCGTGAACGCCGCGATCACCCCGCTCATCGACGCGGTCGAGCAGCCGATCCCCGGGGTGGGGTGGACGCTGCAGCCGATGCGGGTGCAGGTCGTCGACGCGGTGTCGGGCGACGGACTCGCCGGCGTCGAGCTCGTGCTCGAGCGCCAGAACGGGGACGGGGACTGGTCGCCGATCGACGGGTTCTACACCGACGCGGACGGGCGCTTCGAAGGCGCTGTCGCGGTCCTCGACGGCGCGCGTGACCATCGCCTGCGGGCGCTCGACCTGGGTCGCCCGTCGCCGGACCCGGTCGCGTGGGCGCCGGGGGCGGACGAGCCGACGCGCATCGAGCTCGGTCGCGGCGGGCAGGTGCGCGTGACGGTGACCGAGCCCGACGCGGCGTCCCCGCCGGCGAAGGTGCTGCTCTTCGACGACGGCCGCATCGTGCGTCGCGAGTACGCCGTCGGTGTGCCCCTGGACCTCGCCGTCGAGCCCGGCGTGTACGACCTGACCGTGTCGCGGGGCCTCGAGTATTCGGTGTACCGCGAGACGATCGAGGTGGTGGCCGACGCGGAGCTCGCCGTGGACGCGACGATCGAGCGCGTCCTCGATACCACCGGGTACCTGTCGATGGACGGGCACGTGCACGGGGGCCCGAGCCCGGACAGCGCCGTGACCATCCCGATGCGCGCTGTGACCCTCGCCGCCGAGAACGTCGAGGTCGCGGTCAGCACGGACCACGAGGCGATCCTGCCGTGGGCGCCGGGCTTCGCCGAGGCCGGCATGACCGGATGGGTGGCGACCGTGCTCGGCGAAGAGGTCACGCCGCCCCTGCCCGAGCACTCGAACGCATACCCCTTCCCCGATCGCAGCGACGAGGCCGCGCGGGGCGTCCAGGTGCCGTGGTTCGGCGAAGACATCGCCGGGGTGTACGCGGCGTCGCGTGAACGCGGCGCGCAGGTCGTGGCGCTGAACCACCCGCGCAACGGGTGCAACTACATGTGCCTCATCGGATACGACCGGGTGCTGGGCGACGCGACCCTCGACGACCCGACGCTGCTCTCGTTCGAGCCGGACGCGGAGCTGTGGTCGTGGGACTTCGACACCGTCGAGTACATGAACGGGCACGATCCGGTCTTTGTCGATCCGGCGCGCCCGGACTCGACGGGCACGTTCGACGACTGGATGAGCTTCTTGAACCACGGCCACCGCATCACGGCGACCGGGGTCACGGACGTGCACGGGCTCGACGCCCGCGGCACGCCGCGCAACTTCTTCGTCGCGCCGACCGACGACCCTGCCGCGTTCACCGACGACATGCTGGTGACCGCGATGCTCGAGGGCCGGTCGATGGTGAGCACCGGCGCGTTCGCCCGGGTGAGCATCGCCGACGCCGGGCTCGGTGACACGGTCACCGTCGAGGACGGCGCGGTCGCGTTGGACGTGCGCGTCGAGGCACTGCCCGAGATCGACGTGACGGCGATCCAGGTGTTCGCCAACTGCGACGAGGTCGCGTGGGTCGAGGCGACGGATCCGGACGGCGTCGTGAAGTTCGACGACACGATCGAGTTCACCATCGAGCAGGACGCGCACGTGGTCGTGCTCGCGCACGGCGAGGGCCGCCTGCCGGAGCCCATGCCCCAGTTCGATCCCGTGGGTGTGCCGCGGGTGACGACGAACCCGATCTATGTCGATGTCGATGGCGACGGGGACTGGACGGCGCCGGGGGGCCGCACCTGCACGTACACCCGCCCGACGCGCGACAAGGCGGACGACGGCCACGACCACGATGGTCACGATCATGGTGACCATGGGCACGGGCACGACGACGACCGCGAGGCGATCCCGACGCTCTACGACACGACACTCTCGCCCGGCCCGTGCGTCTGCGGCGGCTAACTGCGGCGGCTCACCGCGGCGGCTCACTCGTCGGTCTCGCCGCGCACGACGCGCCCGGCGCACGCTCGCCGCTCTTCGGCGCGTGCTCGGGCCGCTTCGGCTTCGGCCTGAGCCGCAGTGCGGACCTCGGCCGCGGCGTCGGCGTCCACCCGTTCGAGCAGCTCGAGGGCGGACTGCCCGTCGACGACGCCGTCGTCGTCTGCGCTGGCGCCGGACCGCACGTCGACACGCCACGCTGCCCCGTCTGCGGTGACGGTGACCTCGGTCCAGGGCCCCTCGGCCGAGGTTGCCACCCGCCAGGGCTGCCGCGCCACGAGGTCCGGCGCGTCGTCGACCCCGTGCTCGGCGAGGGCCATGCGGTCGACGGCCTCGGCGAGCTCGTCGAAGGACACGTCCCACACGTGATCGCTCATCGCCGTCCGCACCGTGCCATTGTACGCCGCGTTGCCGCAGGCACGCGGGCACCCGGCGACGAGCAGGGCGAAGATGGCGAGCACGAACGTGGATGCGTAGCGATGCATGCGGTCCGACGACGAGGGGGATGGGACGAGCATCGCGCCCCGGGCGCGGATGTCCAGCGCCGATGGTCCGCGTGGTCCGCGTGGGACGCGCTCTTCGCCCCGCTCCAGGCGCCTCTCACTCGACCCACGCATTCGGCCCGGTGGACCGACGGCGTGGCCGGATGGCCTACCCCAGGTTCATCCCGGTCACGCCGAACACCGCGCCGGCGATGGCGCCGCCGATCGCGCTGAAGATCATCGCCATCTTCTGGCGCTTCAGGGATGCCTCGGTGGCGTCGACGCCCATGCGCTTGCGGAAGGTCCGCGAGATGTTGAGCACGACGACCAGCGCGACGGTCAGCCCGAGGGGCATGTACATCGCGACGAGGTCGAGAGGCTCACCCCGCGCGACAAGCGCGCCCAGTCCGCGCAGGGCGAAGAAGGCGGCGAAGAAGCTGAGGGCGAGCCCGCCGACGGACGGCGGCTGCTCGTACGTGCGGCGGGGCGGGGTGTCCGCGGTCTCGCTCGTGTCGCTCGGCATGGGTTCGCTCGGGGTCATCGCGATCCCTCACGCCGGGCGGCGGTGCGTCCCCCGGCGTCGACGGCGCGCAGCGGGTCGGGCACGGGGCCCTGGCTGCGACGCGTCGACGCGGGGACGCGGCGGGATCAGGGGTTGTAGGGGTTGCCGTAGGTCATCACCGACGTCAGGTCGGTCATGACGCGGAACAGCTGCATGTACTGCCTGTACTCCTGCGCCGCGGAGTCGCGGGTCACGTACCGGGCCATATCGTCGGGGATGTCCTGACAGTCGTCGTCCTCGGTGGCCGACACCGCCTCGCTATCACACAGCGTCGAGTACGACAGCATCGTGTTGGCGCGGTTCACCATCGCCTCACCGGCGCCGACGCGGTCCATGACGCGCATGGCGCCGAAGGTCTGGCCGCTGACCGGATCCGAGACGGTGATCATCCGGTCGGGGCTGAGGTCGGGCGCGCTCGCGGTGCCCACGATGAAGAGGCGCGAGTCGT
>Ga0209692_10001080_pt1 | contig 41760 bp, 32 predicted proteins | sample tdDd472_FD_187129 | JGI IMG/M metagenome (GOLD analysis project Ga0209692, IMG submission 187129) | Marine sediment microbial communities from the Atlantic coast under amendment with organic carbon and nitrate - tdDd47.2 (SPAdes)... | ecosystem: Environmental > Aquatic > Marine > Coastal >...
CAATGCCGGCGCGATCGGCGACATGGCGCCGGTCGAGGATATGGGTGAGGAGAATTGGCAGCATGTCATCGATACGAACCTGACGGCCTGCTTCCTCTCCGCCCGGGCGCAGATCCCGGCCATGCGGCGAAGCGGGGGCGGCAGTCTGGTCTTCACCGGTTCCTTCGTCGGCTTTTCCAACGGCGGTCTGCCCGGAATGGCGGCCTACGCCGCTTCCAAGGCTGGTCTCGTCGGGTTGACCCAATCCTTGGCCTCGCAACATGCGGTTGAGGGGATTCGGGTCAACGCGCTTCTGCCCGGCGGCACGATGACTCCGATGGCCGGAGACGACCCGGACGGGCGCGCCTTTATCGAAAACCTTCATCCGATGAAGCGAATGGCCGCCCCGCGGGAGATCGCGCAGACGGCCCTTTTCCTACTGTCGGACAGGGCAAGTTTCGTAACCGGAAGCCCTGTCCTCGCCGACGGCGGGATCTCGGTTCGGTTGGCGTAGACAGGGCGGCAGAATTTTCTGGCATGGTGCTTGCTTGGGTATTCGTGGGTTTGGAGAGGCCCAAGTGAGTTGAGGAGAGAAGACATGCCGTTGAAGGATACGGCCCTGTTCCTGATGACAGGAGATCGGATGCGCTGGCTGACCCAACGCCAGCGCGTCCTCGCCCAAAACATCGCCAACGCCAATACGCCCGGCTATCAGGCCAAGGACCTTCGCGCCTTGGATTTCCGGGACGCTCTGCGCGAAACCCAGTCGAACCTGCGCCTGTCAAACGCGCAAGGGGCCAGTTTCGCGGCGAAATCGAACGCCGACGCATACAAGGTTCAGCAGAACCGCTCCCCCTACGAAGTGACGCCGGACGACAATGCGGTGATCATGGAGGAGCAGGTCATGAAACTGAACGAGACGCAAAGCGACTATCAATTGGCGACCAAAATCTTCCGCAAGTACACGGACCTGTACAAAGCCGCGCTCGGCAACAGCGGCCAGTAACCCGGACCGATAGGGAAAGGAAAGATCATGACCGACAGTTTGCAGGGCGCCCTTTTCGTAGCGGGATCCGGCATGCGGGCCCAAGGCACGCGCATCCGGGTGATCGCCGAAAACATCGCCAACCAGAACTCCACCGCGGATACCCCGGGCGGGGATCCCTATCGCCGCAAGGTGGTTACCTTTCAGAACGCCCTGGACCGGCAGTTGGATGTCGATACCGTGCGGGTCAGGAAGGTTTCGGAAGATCCGTCCGCCTTCGCGCTCCGCTTCGACCCGAGCCATCCGGCCGCCGACGAGAACGGCTACTACAAGCTTCCGAACGTCACCGGTCTGATCGAAACCATGGACATGCTCGAAGCGCAGCGGACCTATCAGGCCAATGTCAGCGTGATCGAGAACACCAAGCGCATGGTCTCCACGACCCTGGACCTGCTGCGCTGATTGCGAATCCTGGCTCCGTTCAGCCCTCGGCTGGCAAAATGCGGCGAACAGTGCTTATTAACGCTTGATTAAGGGTTGGACGGGTAGTTTGGGAAATAGATTGGATTTTAGATAAATGGCAATCAACCCAGCAGACGCAGCAGCAGCCTATCGCGCGAACGCCACACCGGTTCCCGGTCCGGCCTCGGCGCCGAAAGGCGACACTCCGGCAGGCGGGTCCTTCCTGGACCTGGTCAAGAACGGCGTGCAGGAAGCCGTCCAGGCAAACCGCGCCGCGGAAAGGCTTTCCATCGACGCCATCGCCGGGCGCGCCGATCTGACCGAAGTCGTCACCGCCCTTTCCCATGCGGAAGCCACCTTGAACACGGTGGTTCGGGTTCGGGACCGGATGATCAGCGCATACCAGCAGATTCTTCGAATGCCGATTTGATCCGCGTGGCCGGCGCAAAGAAAGACGAAACCGCGCTGCATGTTGGTGGACGGAAGCTGAATCGGGATAGATTGCCCCCGGTTGGATTCTGGAGAATGGCCGGAACGCGTCGCGAACATGGATGAGTCAGCAGCCCTCGATGTAGCTTTTGAAGCCATCCGCGCGACCTTGCTCGTCGCGTCGCCGATCATGGTCGTCGGTCTTGTCATCGGCTTGATCATTGCGGTCTTCCAGGCCCTGACGCAGATCCAGGAAGCGACATTGACCTTCGTTCCCCGCATCCTGGTGGTTTTCGCGTCCCTACTTTTCCTTCTGCCCTACATGCTGAGCGTTCTGACCGACCTGATGCAGTACGTCATGGACAAGGCCATATCGCTCGGCTGACCGGAAAGGCTTGCACGCCGCATGTTGGCCGACCTTCTCGCCATCCAAGTCTTCGCGTTGATGATGGTCTTCGTGCGCGTCGGCGCCACCTTCATGATCCTGCCGACGATCGGCGAAGCGTATATCTCTCCGCAGGTGCGCCTGTTGCTGGCCCTGACCTTCAGCATCATCGTCACGCCGATCGTGCAGGACAAGGTGCCGGCGATCCCGTCGACGGGCATCCTGGCGATCATTCTGCTGATCGCCGCCGAGATTTTGGTGGGGGTTTTCCTGGGCGCGATGGTTCGCATCATGGTGGCCGCGCTGGCCACCGCCGGCATGGTCATTTCCGTGATCACCGGTTTTGCCAACGCCCTTCTGTTCAACCCGGGCCTCGACGATCAGGGGTCGCTGCAATCCGTGCTGTTGACCATGCTGGGCACCTTGTTGATTTTCGCGACTGAATTGCACCATGTGATGCTGGCCGGATTGGTCGAGAGCTATCAGGTGTTTCAGCCGGGCGTGATGCCGCCGGTGGGCGATTTCTCGCAGATGATCGCGCGCGGGGCCGCCGACAGTTTCATTCTGGCGATGAAGCTCGCTTCCCCGTTCATCGTCATCGGAACCGTGTTCTATGCGCTGTTGGGGCTGCTCGCCCGGCTGATGCCGCAATTGCAGGTCTTTTTCCTGGCCATGCCGCTGCAAATTCTGTTGGGTCTTATGGTTTTGTTATTGACCGTTCAGGCTATCATGATGACCTTCCTGGCCGATTTTTCGGACGGATTGGCCAGGTTTATCAGTTTCAACTGACAGCCGCCGGCCTTGGTGCCCGTCCGTATGGGGCACTGGGTTGAGCGCTCGACCGGATAAATCCGGTGGCGGGCGGGCGGTGGTGTAGAGGACGGGCGGGCCTATGGCCAGCGACGACGATCCCGACTCAAAAACAGAGGAACCGACCGGCAAACGGTTGGTGGATGCCCGGCGCAAAGGGCAACTGCCGACCAGCCGCGAAGTGCCGACATGGATCATGCTGTTCGGAACGGCGATCATGCTGGCGCTGTTGGCGCCCTTCATCGCGGGTCGATTGAAGGAGATTCTGGTCTCCTTCATAGCCCGTCCGCATTCCTTCCTTTTCGGTCCGGCGGAACTCGGGGCGACGTTGACGAGAATGCTGATGGATGTGCTGGGCGTCATGGCCTGGCCGCTGATCATGTTCGCGGTTCTGGCGGCATCCGGCTATGTCCTGCAGAACGGCTGGCTTATCGCTACCGAACCGATCAAGCCGAAGCTGAGCAAGATCAACCCGATCGCCGGCGCAAAGAAATACATTCAGCTGAAGACCTATGTGGAATTCCTGAAAAACCTCCTGAAGCTCGTCATCGTGGGGGCCGTCGGTATCGTCCTGGTGATGCCGGAATTCAACCGGCTGGACATTCTGCCCAGCCTCACATCCGAGGACCATCTCCGGGAAATCCTGTTTCTGATTCTCAGGATACTCGCCGGTGTCCTGATGATCCTGTTCGCGATCATGGTGTTCGACATCTTCTTCCAGCGCATGCAGCACCGCAAACAGCTGCGCATGACGAAGCAGGAGGTGAAGGAAGAATTCAAGAACCAGGAAGGGGATCCGCAGATCAAGAACAGGCTGCGGCAAATCCGCATGGAGCGGGCCCGCACCCGGATGATGCAGGCGGTGCCCGATGCGGATGTCGTGGTCACCAACCCGACGCATTTCGCCTGTGCGCTGTCCTACAAGCCGGATGAAATGGACGCGCCGGTCCTGGTCGCGAAGGGGCAGGACCTGGTGGCGAAACGTATCCGCGACCTGGCGGAGGAACATGACATCCCGATCATTGAGAACCCGCCCTTGGCCCGGGCGCTGCATGCCAGCTGCGATCTCGATCAGCAAATTCCGGAAGAACATTACAAGGCGGTCGCGGAGGTGATAAGCTTCGTTTGGCGCCTCAAGGGCAAGATGGCCGGCGCCAAGAAATAATGTGGTCCGGTCAAGGGCCGGTGGTTGGATCGGGGAGCAATGTGCGGCGCAACGCAATCCTAATCGCGCTCTGGGCAACGGGAATGGTCGCCGTCGGCGGCGTTCTTCTCGGGTCCGGCGCGGATGCTACCGCGGTCGCTGTGAGCCTCGCCGTGATGGCCGGGCTGGGCCTTTTCGTAATATTCACCGGCCGGGCCGCCGGCGGCGGTTCGCGAACCGGGCGTTCGGCCGCGAATGCGGCGGCCTTGCGTCAGGCGCTGGAACGGCTGGACGAGGCGGTCGCGATCGAAGAACTGCCGGGCGGCGGCGCGGCGGGCATACCCATTTATCTGGACCCCGCCTTCATGCGGCTGTGCGGCGTCGAGGCCGATGACAATCCGCCCGGCTCGATCCCGTCTCTCCTGTCGAAAGCCTTTTCCGATGCCGGCGTGACGAATACGCCGGACGGCGGATCCGCCCCGGGCAGTATCGAGGACGCCGCGGCGGCGGCCCACGGCGAGACGACCCGCATCCTGGAGGTCAGCGGCCCTGGCCCCAGGAACGAAGCGAAGCGCTATCAGATACAGGTCGTTCCGGTGGGGGAAGGGCTGCGGGTGTGGCGTGTCCGCGACGTTACCGATGCGCGGCGGTCCGAGGACCGGGCGCGGGACCGCTTGGCTGTCCTGTCCCGGGCGCTGGAGAATGCGCCTTTCGGGTTGCTGCTGCTCGACAAGGATCGCCTGGTCCGGGAGGCCAACGCCAATTTCCGCCAACTTATCGGACGGGACGCCCTGAACGGCGCGCCGTTCCTGGACCTCTTCAAGGCGGAGGACAGGCCGGCCATCGCCGCGATGCTGGACAACCTGAACACCCAGCGGGCTGCCGGGCCGGTCGACGTTTCACCCGATACCGGGCAGGAGGTCTCGCTGACGCTTCATGTCTCCCGTTCCGCCGAAACACGGGGCGGCAGCGGGGGCATGCTGGTCTACGTTCTGGACGCGACCGAACGCAAACGGCTTGAGATGCAATTCGCGCAGTCCCAGAAAATGCAGGCTTTGGGCCAGTTGGCCGGCGGGGTGGCGCACGACTTCAACAATATGCTGACCGCGATCATCGGTTTCTGCGACCTCGTCCTGCAGCGTCACCATCAAGGTGAGCAGACATTCGCCGATGTCATGCAGATTACCCAGAACGCCAAGCGGGCCGCACGGCTCGTCCGTCAGTTGCTGGCGTTCTCACGGCAGCAGCCGCTGCAGCCGCGCCTGACCAATGTCACCGATATCCTGGCTGAAATCTCCTCCCTGTTGCGTCGGGTCCTTGGCGAGCGCGTGACCCTCAAAATGACCCACGGCCGGGACCTTGGCCTGATCAAGGCGGACCACAGCCAATTGGAGCAGGTCGTCATCAACCTGGCGGTCAACGCCCGCGACGCGATTGACGGTTTCGGCGCGCTCGATATCGAAACGAGCATGGTCGATTTCATGGCGCCGACACCGTTGAGCGGCGAAACGGTGCCGCCCGGCCGTTATCTCGTCATCGCGGTCACGGATACGGGCGCGGGCATTCCCGATCATATCCGGGACCGGATATTCGACCCGTTCTTCACCACCAAGGGGATCGGCGAGGGGACCGGGCTTGGGCTCTCCATGGTCTATGGAAGCCTTCAGCAGATGGGCGGCTTCATCACCGTGGACAGCCGGACGACAGGGGAAACCGGAACGACTTTCCGCCTCTATATTCCGGAAGCCGCGCCGCATGGAACGGAAATCCAAGACGACCTCGCCGCGGCGGGGCCGGAAAACGATGTTACCGGCGGCGGCGAGATCCTGCTGGTGGAAGACGAGGACCCGGTGCGCCTGTTCAGCGCGCGGGCGCTGCGCAGCAAGGGCTATGTCGTGACGGAGGCGCGGACCGGCGCTGCGGCCTTGGAAATTCTGGCCGAGAATACCTTCGACCTCTTGATCACCGATATGATGATGCCGGAAGTGGACGGGGCGACCCTGATCAAGACGGCGCGTAAGGACATGCCCGACCTGCCGGTCGTGTGCATATCCGGCTATACGCAGGAGGCCGTCGCCAAGGAAATCACGGCGCTTCCCAAAGTCTATTTTCTGCCCAAACCGTTCAGCCTGAAACAGCTTGCCGCGAAGGTGAAGACCGCGCTTCAGCCGGATGGGCAGGGCTGATCCACCGGGCCGCCCCCGGTGGGCCGATTCGCAAGACCCGATGTTCCACTGAAAGGAACATAGCAGGGCGAGAAGTCCATTATCGAGAACATCGGACAAACAAATGCCTTTGTTCTAGGATAATATAGAACAAAAAAAGAACTTGAGAATGAGAACAAAATGTGTACAGTGTCGCCGTTGCGCACCGATAGCGCCTATGACAGAAACGGGGACGATCAGATGAGTCAGACGGCATTGCACCTGGTAGGCAAGGACGGAATGGATAAGAACAAGGCTTTGGAAGCGGCCCTGGGGCAAATTGAGCGCGCATACGGCAAGGGCTCAATCATGAAACTCGGCGCGCAAAAGGCGCTCGACATCGAGGCGGTCTCCACCGGTTCTATCGGGCTCGATATCGCGCTCGGTATCGGCGGATTGCCGAAGGGCCGTATCATCGAAGTATACGGGCCGGAAAGCTCGGGTAAGACGACGCTGGCGCTGCATGTCGTTGCGGAAGCCCAGAAGCGCGGTGGAACCTGCGCCTTCGTGGATGCGGAACATGCGTTGGACCCCGCCTATGCCAAGAAGCTGGGCGTCGATATCGACGAATTGCTGATCTCCCAACCCGACGCGGGGGAACAGGCGCTTGAGATCGCCGACACGCTGGTACGGTCGGGCGCGATCGACGTGCTGGTCATCGACTCGGTCGCGGCGCTGGTGCCGCGGGCCGAACTTGAAGGCGAAATGGGCGACAGCCATGTCGGCCTGCAGGCACGGTTGATGAGCCAGGCGCTCCGTAAACTCACCGGGTCGATCAGCCGCACGAACTGCATGGTCATCTTCATCAACCAGATTCGGATGAAGATTGGCGTGATGTTCGGCAGTCCCGAGACGACCTCCGGCGGGAACGCCCTGAAGTTCTACGCCAGCGTCCGGTTGGATATCCGCCGTATCGGCCAGATCAAGGACCGCGACGAAGTTGTCGGCAACCAGACCCGCGTCAAGGTCGTGAAGAACAAGGTGGCGCCGCCGTTCCGGCAGGTCGAATTCGACATCATGTACGGCGAAGGCATTTCGAAAACCGGCGAGCTCCTCGACCTCGGCGTCAATGCGAATATCGTCGAAAAGTCGGGCGCCTGGTTCTCCTATTCGGGCCAGCGCATCGGCCAGGGCCGTGAAAACGCCAAGCGTTTCCTGCTCGAAAACAAGGATGTCGCAGCCGATATCGAACGGAAGATCCGGGAAAATGCGGGCGTGCTCGACAGCGCGATGCTGGAAGGGCCGGCAGCGGAAGAAGCCGCCGAAGCCGCCCTGGCGCCGGAAGACGACCCGCAGGCTTGATTGCCTGCCGTCGCGGCCGGGCAGGGCAGCCGCCATAAAAATTGATCCGCCAGGAAGGCGGCCCGCACGAACCTTTCGTGCGGGCCGTTTTCTTATTGGCCGATTACTTCAGATGGACGGTCGCGCCGGGGGAAGACGCGCTGCGGTCCCGGTACAATTCGGCGATGCCGATGATATGGCTCACCCGGCCCGTTGAATCGATCAAAGGGCAGTCGATCGACTCGAATGTATTTCGGTTCTTGATCGATCCCGTTGTCGTGCCGTGACTGCGCCGGCAAACGCGGCCGGCGGCCACCGAATTCAAATAGTCGGCGACGGAATGCGGAAAGGCCGTGAAGGAACAATTGATTTCGACGTTGTTCTGGAACCCGCCATTGAAAAGGCGTTTGAATTCTTCGCCCTGCAGCTGATAGGTCCAGTTGCCCTCTGCCGTGCGGGCCGCAAGAAACATATCGGCGGCATGCGGCAGCATCGATAGAATATCAAAGGCGCGGCGGGTCGGCAGCTTGCCGTGCCGGGCGACGTAGTCGGACCACCAGTCGTACAATTTCCGGGCACCGTCCCGGATGATCACATCGCGGTCGGTAAGTTCGTGATCCGAGATCTTCGAGAAGCCATTGAGAACGGTAAAGGGCTGCTCATTGAGGGATGTAAGCGAAAAAGTCATATCAAATTTCCAGAATGCCGTATGCGAAAATGATTTTCGTTTGTCGCGCCATAAAATCAGAAATTCCTAAACAAAAGGTTTCGATGAGGCCAAAACCGCCCACAAAGGTCGTTTCCGCCCGCGACTTTCTGGACAGGGTGGCGACCGCAAGCTAGTAAATGCGGCCCCGTCACGGCCGGATGGGTATCCGGATACATCGGGCGGTAAACACTGGATTTCGTAGGGTACGGATCATGATCAGCGCGAACGACATTCGCTCCGAGTTTTTGCGGTATTTCGAGAAGCACGGCCACGAGGTCGTGTCGTCATCGCCGCTCGTTCCCCGGAACGATCCGACCCTGATGTTCACCAATGCCGGGATGGTTCAGTTCAAGAACGTCTTCACGGGCCAGGAACATCGCGACTACAACCGTGCGGCCACGTCCCAGAAATGCGTGCGCGCCGGGGGAAAACACAACGATCTGGAAAATGTCGGCTATACGGCGCGGCACCACACCTTCTTCGAAATGCTGGGGAATTTTTCCTTCGGCGACTATTTCAAGGACCTGGCGATCGAACTGGCCTGGAACTTGGTCACGAAGGAGTTCGGCCTGGACAAGAATCGCCTTCTGGTCACGGTCTATTCCGAAGACGATGAAGCCGCGGCGCTTTGGAAGAAGATAGCAGGGCTGTCGGACGACAAGATCATCCGCATCCCGACCTCGGACAATTTTTGGCAAATGGGCGATACCGGCCCCTGCGGCCCGTGTTCCGAAATCTTCTACGATCACGGCCCGTCGATCCCGGGCGGCCCTCCCGGTTCGCCGGATGAGGATGGCGACCGCTTCATCGAGATCTGGAACCTCGTCTTCATGCAGTTCGAGCAGATCGAGCCGGGCAAGCGGACCAGCCTGCCCAAGCCGTCGATCGACACCGGCATGGGGTTGGAGCGCATCGCCGCCGTGCTGCAGGGCAAGCACAACAACTACGATATCGACCTGATGCGCGCTATCATCGAGGCGGTCGCGGACCTGACCGGCGTCGACCCCGATGGGCCGCAATCGGCCAGCCACAAGGTCATCACAGACCATCTGCGCGCTTCGTCGTTCCTGATCGCCGATGGCGTGCTGCCGTCGAATGAGGGCCGCGGCTATGTCCTGCGCCGCATCATGCGCCGGGCCATGCGCCACGCCCATATGCTGGGCGCGAACGATCCCCTGATGCATCGCCTCGTGCCCTTCTTAGTCTCCCAAATGGGTGGTCATTTCGAGGAGCTGCGCCGGGCCGAGGCATTGATCACGGAAACCCTCAAGCTGGAGGAATCCCGCTTCAAGACGACGCTGGATCGCGGCCTGAAGCTGCTGGACGACGAAGTCGCGGACCTGCCGGAAGGCGGAACGCTGCCGGGGCGGGTGGCGTTCACCCTTTACGACACCTTCGGTTTTCCGCTGGACCTGACCAAGGATATCCTGCGCGGCCAGGGACGCACCGTCGACGAGGCCGGCTATGACAAGGCGATGGACGAACAGAAGGCCAAGGCGCGCAAGGCCTGGGCTGGTTCGGGCGAGGCCGCGACCGAAAGCGTCTGGTTCGAACTGAAGGAAAAAGTCGGCGCGACCGAATTCTTCGGCTACGAGACCGAAAAGGCGGAAGGTGTCGTCACCGCCCTGGTCAAGGACGGCAAGCCGGTGGACAGCATCGCGAAGGGCGACACGGCGATCGTGATCGCCAACCAGACGCCATTCTACGGCGAAAGCGGCGGCCAGATGGGGGACCACGGCGTATTGAAGACCGCCGACGGCGCCGTCTTCACCGTCACCGATACGCAGAAGAAGTTGGGCGACATGCATCTGCATGTCGGCACGCTGGCGGCCGGGACGCTGCGCGTCGGCGAGGCGCTGGAAATGCTGGTCGACGGGGAGCGCCGCAACAAGCTGCGCGCCAACCATTCCGTCACCCATCTTGCGCACGAGGCCCTGCGCCGCGTGCTGGGCGATCACGTCACCCAGAAGGGCTCCCAGGTCGGCGCGGACAGCATGCGTTTCGACTTCGCCCATCCGAAAGCCATGACCCTTGAGGATATCGACCAGGTGGAGCGCATCGTGAATGCGCAGATCCGCCTGAACGAGGGGGTCGCCACGCGTCTGATGACGCCCGAGGAAGCGATCGAGGCGGGGGCCCTTGCTCTGTTCGGGGAAAAATACGGCGACGAGGTCCGCGTCGTTTCCATGGGCGGCTACGAACCGGAAAAGGCCGGGCACATCTATTCGACGGAATTGTGCGGCGGCACCCATGTTCGCCGGACGGGCGATATCGGCCTGTTCCATATCGTCAGCGAAAACGCCGTGGCGTCCGGGGTTCGGCGCATTGAGTGCCTGACCGGGCAGGCGGCATTCGATTACCTCGCCGCCCAGGAGCGCGCGCTGAGAGATGCCGCTGCGCGTTTGAGAGTGCCGCCGATGGAGGTCGCGGCGCAGGCGGAAGCCCTGCTCGAGCAGCGCAAGAAGCTGGAACGCGAGGTTTCCGAATTGACGCGCAAGCTGGCCGCCGGCGGTTCGGGCAATGCGTCCGAGACCAGCGAGATCGCCGGCGTCAAATTCGCCAGCCGTATCCTGGACGGGGTGAACCCGAAAGAACTGAAGCCGTTGGCCGATCAGCTGAAGAGCCAACTCGGTTCCGGCGTTGTAGCGGTCATCGCGGTCAACGACGGCAAGGCATCGCTGGTCGTCGGTGTTACCGGGGACCTGACGCAACGCTTCGATGCGGTCGAACTCGTCCGCGTGGGATCGCAGGCGATCGGCGGCAAGGGCGGCGGCGGGCGGCCGGATATGGCCCAGGCCGGCGGACCCGACGGCGCGGAAGCGGCGAAAGCGGTCGAAGCCATCGAAGGGGCCCTCGCGGCCGGCGCGTGACCCATCGGGGGCCGGCGCGCCCGTTGCCGGCTTTTGCCGTCTCATAAAGACAGGGTTTGCGACCCCATCGCCCCTATGCTGTAGTCTGGGAATGCCCGGGTATTCCGCACGGGCGATAGTTTGCACGTTCTTGATCGAGCCAGGAACACGCCGTGGACGGTGCGTCGCGCCGGACGGCTCTGGCGGAGGTGACCGGTGACGCTATTGCGTCCGGGGGAAGTTCTCGAGAGGCTCGGGCGGGTCGGCCGCCACGAGCAATTGCTGTTGTCCGGCTTGGCCGTGCTGGTCGGCCTGATCGGCGGCGTTGCGGCGATCACCTTCCGGGAGGCGATCGGCGTCTTCCAGTACCTGTTCTATGGGTTCTCCTCCGAACTGGTGCACAGCCACGTTTCCGAAATGCCCTGGTGGCACATCGTGCTTGCCACGACGGGCGGCGGTCTTGCCGTCGGTCTTATCGTCTATTGGTTCCTGCCAAACCGGCAGACCCAGGGCGTCGCGGACGTCATTGAGGCGGAGGCGCTGAATGGCGGGAAATTGCACTACAGGACCGGCTTCACGGCCGCTTTGGTCAGCGCGATCACGATCGGCAGCGGCGGGTCGGCCGGGCGCGAAGGGCCGGTCGTGCATTTTGCCGCCTGCCTGAGCGCCCTGTTCTCCAATATTCTGAATTTGGACCGGACCCATCGCCAGACCTTGCTGGGCTGCGGTGTGGCCGCCGGTGTCGCGGCTTCCTTCAACGCCCCGATTGCCGGTGTCTTCTTCGCGCTGGAAGTCGTGATGGGGAATTACGCGCTGGCGGCCTTTGCGCCGGTCGTCATCGCCTCGGTGACCGGTACCATTATCAGCCGAATCTATTTCGGGGATTTCCCCGCCTTCATCATCCCGTCCCATGAAATTGTCTCGTTCTGGGAATTCCCGGCCTTCGCCTTGCTGGGTTTGGTCAGCGCTGTCGCCGCGATAAGTTTTACCTGGTCGATCGGCGTGGTTCGGCGGGTGGGGATGTCGTCGCCAATTCCGCAATGGGCGCGTCCCGCCATCGGGATGTTTGCCGTCGGGGTGATCGCGATCGTCTTTCCCCAGATCCTCGGCGTCGGTTACGAGGCGACGGACGAGGCCCTGAACCAGGTTCTGCCGCTGCAGATGCTGATCATCCTTGCGATACTGAAGACGGCGGCGACGGCGCTGACCATCGGCAGTGGCGCGGGCGGCGGCGTCTTCTCTCCCTCGCTCTTTATCGGCGCAATGGTCGGCGGGGCTTTCGGTGTGATTGCGACGGAAGTTCTTCCGGATCTCTCATCGGGCCATGGCGCCTACACGCTGGTCGGTATGGGGGCCGTCGCCGGCGCGGTGCTGGGCGCCCCGATGAGCACCATCCTGATGGTCTTCGAATTGACGGGCGACTACGAATTGACGATCGGCGTGATGATCGCCACCGTCATTTCGTCCCAGGTCACCCAACTGGCCTTTGGATATTCCTTCTTCACCTGGCAATTGGCCCAGCGTGGCGTGAATCTGCTCGGCGGGCGGGAGGCGCTGGTCATGCGGTCCTACAGGGTCTCCACCATCATGCGGAAGGATCATCACGCCATATTGGACAGCGCGTCGCTGGCAGAGGTTCGGAAAAACCTGGGCGCGGTCCCTTACGGGGAGCTCTTCGTTATCGACAAGGAGGGCGGACTGGTCGGCACGGTCATGCTGCGGGACCTCAAGGAACATGCATTCGACAGCAGCAATGACGGCGTCATGACCGCATCCGACATCGTCCGGCGCGGCGCACCCTATGTGAAGATCGGTGAGGATCTGGGCCGGGCGATGGACCTGTTGGAAAAGTGCGGCGAAGAGCATGTCGCCGTCGTGCAGGATGCCGGCACCAAGAAACTCCTGGGGGTACTCCACGAGCGGGACGTGCTCAGCGCCTATCACCGGGCCGTGCAGGAAACCCGGACCTGATGGGCTGATTTCAGCGTATTTCCGCGGCTTTCGATGATTGCAAAGTTTGGCCTCTGCGGCTGGATGCATCCGGTTCGACTCGCTATATAGAAACGGACATGTCCGACAGCTTTTCTGACGATCCCTTGGCCTATGACGACCTGACGGTGCCCGGCGTGCCGCAGGGGCCCGCGCCCGCGCATCCGCGGGCCGGCACGCCGCCGTGGCTGGAGCGCCTGAACGAGGCGCAGCGGAAGGCTGTCGACACGTTGGACGGGCCGCTACTGGTGCTGGCGGGGGCCGGAACGGGTAAGACCCGCGTGCTGACGACCCGCCTCGCGCATTTGATTCACCAAGGCCGTGCCAAACCCTATCAGATCCTCTGCGTGACCTTTACCAACAAGGCGGCGCGGGAAATGCGCGACCGTGTCGCCGAACTGGTGGGTGGGGCGACGGAAGGGATGTGGCTCGGCACGTTCCATGCGCTCGCCGCCCGGATCCTGCGCCGGCACGCGGAATTGGTGGGGCTGAAGCCGAGCTTCACGATTCTGGACACCGATGACCAGATCCGCTTGCTGAAGCAGATCCTGCAGGCCGAGCAGATCGACGAAAAGCGTTGGCCCGCCCGGATGCTGATCCATGTCATCCAGCGCTGGAAGGACAAGGGGCTGACGCCCGACCGCGTCGGCGCCGGCGAGGCGGGCGATCTTGCGAACGGCCGGGCGGTGGAAATCTACCGGCAGTATCAGGACCGTCTGACCACGTTGAACGCGGTGGATTTCGGCGATCTGCTGCTGCATAACCTGACGCTGTTCACGAAACATCCCGATGTCCTGGAACAGTACCAGCGGACCTTCCGCTACTGTCTTGTCGACGAGTATCAGGACACCAACGTCGCGCAATATCTGTGGCTTCGCTTGCTGGCGCAGAAGAACAAGAACATCTGCTGCGTCGGGGACGACGACCAGTCGATCTACGGCTGGCGCGGGGCGGAGGTCGGCAACATCCTGCGCTTCGAGAAGGATTTCCCCGGGGCGGCGGTGGTGCGCCTGGAGCGCAACTACCGGTCGACGCCGCATATACTGGGCGCGGCGTCGGGCCTGATCGCGAAGAACGAGGGGCGCCTGGGCAAGACCCTGTGGACCGAGGAGCAGGAAGGCGAACCGGTCCGTGTACGCGGCGTGTGGGACGGGGAGGAAGAGGCCCGTCAGGTCTGCGACGAGATCGAGGCCCAGCATGGCAAGCGGGTCAGCCTGGATGAGATGGCGATCCTGGTGCGGGCCGGTTTCCAGACGCGCGAATTCGAAGAACGCCTGATCACGCTGAACATCCCCTACAAGGTGATCGGCGGCGCCCGGTTCTATGAGCGCGAGGAAATTCGCGACGCCATTGCCTATCTGCGTGTCATTGCCCAGCCGGCGGACGATCTGGCGTTGGAGCGCATCATCAACAAGCCCGCGCGGAAGATCGGCAAGGCGACGGAACAGGCGATCCACGACCTGCAGCGGCGCACCGGCGATCCGATGTATTTCGCGGCCCGCCAGTTGGTTCAGACCGATGAGCTGAAACCGCAGGCGCGCAACGCGCTGACGGGCATTCTGGACGACTTCGACCGCTGGCGCGCGATGGTCGACGGTATCGGCCATGTGGAATTGACGGAAACCGTGCTGGACGAGTCCGGTTATACCCTGATGTGGCAGCAATCCAAGAAACCCGAAGCGCCGGGCAAGCTGGAGAATCTGAAGGAACTGACCGTCGCGATGGAGGATTTCGCGTCCCTGGGTGAGTTCCTGGAGCATGTCAGTCTGGTGATGGACAACGAGGACCGCGGCGACGGGGAGCAGGTCAGCCTGATGACCCTGCATGCCGCGAAGGGCCTTGAATTCGACGTCGTCTTCCTGCCCGGATGGGAGGAAGGGCTGTTCCCGAGCCAGCGGACGATGGATGAAAACGGCATGGCCGGCCTGGAGGAGGAACGCCGCCTGGCCTATGTCGGTCTGACACGGGCCCGCAAGCGCGCCTTCGTCTCCTTCGCCGCGAACCGCCGCATTCATGGCCAATGGACGACTGCCATCCCCTCTCGATTCATCGACGAATTGCCGCGGGACTTTGTCGAGGTCGAAAGCGATCGCGGTGTCTATGCCGGTATCGGCGGCGGAACGGCGGAAGACCGGGCGGATTTCATGTATGGCGGCTACGGGCGAAGCTATGGCGCGGAACGGAGCTACGGTGCCGACATTGCGATGCGGACGGAAAAGCCGGACCCGGACGCGTATCGCAGCACGGGCGGCGGACCGGGCTGGCAAAGGCTGCGGCAGCGCGGCGTCGGCGGCACCAAGCCGCCGGTGATCGAAGGGCGCGCCGAAAGCAGGATCGTCGAGAACCATGACTTCGGCGAAGGCGAACGCTGTTTCCACCAAAAATTCGGACCGGGGACGATCACGAAGATCGACGGCGACAATCTGACAATCGAATTCGACAAGGCCGGCACGAAGCGCGTGGTCGCCGGGTTCGTGGAGCGCACGTGACCGACCTCTACAAGATTGAATTCCTGCTGCCGACGGCGGAGTCCGCCGGCCCAATGGAACTGGTGATGGAGCCGTTCTCGGTAGCCGTTACCTGTTTCGAAACGCCCGATGGCGAGACCTGGCGGCTGGAAGCCTATTGCACCGAACTGCCGCCCTATGATGCGGTCGAACAGGCAATCGCCGATGGCGCGCGCATTGCGGGGATCGCAAAGCCCGCGTTCACGGCCGGGCCCTTGCCGCAGGTCGATTGGGTTTCGGAAAACCAGAAAAGCTTCACACCGATCCGGGCGGGCCGCTTCTTCGTCTATCCGTCCCACTATGACGGGGTCGTTCCGGCCGGCGGTTTGTCGATCTGCATGGATGCCGGCATGGCGTTTGGCACCGGCGAGCATGGGACGACAAAAGGGTGCCTGCTGATGATCGAAGCGGTGCTGAAGCGCCGCAAGGTCAAGACAGCGCTGGATCTTGGCTGCGGGACCGGAATCCTGGCCATCGCGACGGCCTTGGCGTCACGGTCGACACGGGTGATGGCGAGCGACATCGATCCGGATGCGGTTTTCGTGTCGCAGGAAAACTGCCGGATCAACGGGGTGCAGAACCGCATCCGCCCTGTCGTGAGTGATGGGTTGCACCGGCGCGAATTGAAAAGGCCGAATGCGTTTAACCTTGTGATCGCGAATATTCTGGCCGGTCCCTTGCAGCGGCTGGCGCCGGGTATCGCAAGAATCGTCGCGCCGGGCGGTTCCGTCATTCTGTCGGGATTGCTGGTGAGCCAGGAAAACGCGGTCTTGGCGGCCTATCGTCGGCAAGGCCTCTATCTTGGCGGTCGGTTGCGCCTTGATGGTTGGTCGACCTTGCTGATGCGGCGGAAGCGTGGAAACACACTGCCGGAAAATTAAAACGCCCCGCCGCCACGCCGCGGGAGGAGGGCGGCTGGCTACGGGGCGTTGGACTAAGTCACCGAAAAGGGACTGTAGTCGATCTGTTTAGCGGGCCGGAACCTTGCCGGACGTCTGCCATTCGATCAGATCGCCGCGGCTGAGCCCGACATCTTCCAGCAGACGGTCGTCGAGGGATTCCAAAGCGGCAAACGCCTTGCGTTCCTGATACGCTTCAACAACTTTCCGGAAAAATGCGGAAAAGACATTCGTGTTTTTCGCCGGCGCGCTACCGGCAGCAATGACCTGAGCCATGATCTACCTCAATTTCTATTGTGTTCAATTTACAGCGCTATACGCGCCAGCGATTTGAATGACGGTGATATGGAGGGAGGCGGGCGCATTGACCAGGGCTTAGTTCGCAGTTCAGCAATGCGTTTTAAGCATAGCATCACCGATGAGTGACATAGATCACACCCGGTGCCTTACCGGGATAGCGTTCCATGCAGGCCGCAGGCAGGGCGCGGCTTGCCACCACCCGGCGACTTCCATAGCTTTCGGGTCGACCTAGATAGTGTGCGTTATGCGATTGGAGCGGATGCAATGACAGTCAGTGAAGCCGTGACCTTGTTGCGCGAGTCGGGACTTGAGATTGAGGAGGCCGCGCTGACGGGCTTTCTTCAAGGGGTCGTCGCCGGACCGGTGCAACTGGACGATGCCTGGATGGATTTGCTGGGCGGCGCCTTGTCGCCCGCCGCACGCGATGCGTTGGACCGGTGCCGTTCCGAACTGGCGGCTGCATCGGAGACGGGTCTTGGGCCGGGGCCTGCGCCGGGTGAACGCCTGGACGCCTTGCGCGCTGAACTGACGCGCCGGGGCTTGGACGGCTTCGTCATTCCGAGGACCGATGAGTTCCAGGGCGAATATATTCCGGCCCGCGCCGATCGCCTGGAATGGCTGACCGGGTTCAACGGGTCCGCCGGGGCGGCCGTGGTCGGGGCGTCCGAGGCTGCTATCTTCGTGGATGGCCGCTACACGCTTCAGGTTCAGGACCAGGTGGACACCGCCCGGTTCACGGTGCGTCATTTGGTGACGGAACCGGTCGGCGATTACCTGGAACTGGTGTTCAAGCAGGGCCAGAAAGTCGGATTCGATCCGTGGCTTCACACGCGCAACGGCGTCGCTGTTCTACAGCGCGCGGCTGCCAGGGCCGGGTTTACCCTGGTTCCCGTGAATGACAATCCGATCGACGCGGTATGGCATGGCCAGCCGGCGGCGCCTTTGACGCCCGTTCGTCCGCATGACATGGCCTATGCGGGGGAAAGCTCGGCGAGCAAACGCGCCCGTCTTTCCGAGTCGCTGAAGAAAGGTGGACGGAAAGCCGCGGTGATCACGGCGAGCGATTCCATCGCCTGGCTGCTGAACGTTCGCGGCGGCGATGTCAGCCGCTGTCCCTTGCCGCTATCCTTCGCGATACTGCATGACGATTCCACCGTCGATTGGTTCATCGACCGCAGAAAACTGTTGCCGGGCCTTTCCGATCATCTGGGTAACGGCGTGGCCATTCATCCGTTCGAGGATTTTCCGAATGCCCTGGCCGCTTTGGGTGCCGGTGGCACGACGGTTCAGGCCGACCCGGCGACCGCCACCGCCGTCGTTTTCGACAAGCTGTCGGAAGGCGGCGCGAAAGTCGTCGAGGACAGCGACCCGTGCCTGCTTCCCAAAGCGTGCAAGAACGATGTGGAACTGGCCGGAACGCGGGCGGCGCATAAACGCGACGGGGCGGCCATCACGCGCTTCCTGGCCTGGCTGCCGGCGGCGGTGGCCAAGGGCGGCGTGACCGAGCTTTCCGCGGCCGCTCAACTGCAAGACTTTCGGTTCCGCGACCCGCTGATCAGGGACCTCAGTTTCGACACGATTTCCGGGGCCGGTCCCGATGGGGCGATCGTGCATTACCGCGTGACCGAAGAGACAGACCGCCCGCTGCGGCAGGGCGAGCTTTTTCTCGTCGATTCCGGTGGTCAATATCTCGATGGCACCACCGACATCACGCGGACGATCGCCTTGGGTGAACCGACGGCGGAGATGAAGGACCGTTTCACGCGTGTTCTGAAAGGGCATATCGCGATCGCCACCGCGCGGTTCCCGGCCGGGGTCAATGGCGGCCAGTTGGATAGTTTCGCCCGGCAGTTCCTTTGGTCCGTGGGGCTCGATTTCGACCATGGAACCGGCCACGGCGTCGGCAGTTACCTGAATGTCCATGAAGGCCCGCAGCGGATATCCAAGGGGGCCGGCGGCGTCGCTTTGCAGCCCGGCATGATCCTCTCGAATGAACCCGGATTCTATAAAACGGGCGAATTCGGCATCAGGATCGAGAATCTCGTCGTGGTGACCGAACTGCAGGGGTTAGGGCAGGACGGCAAGCCGGTGCTGGGATTCGAGACGATCACTTTCGCGCCGATTGACCTCAACCTCGTGGATGTCTCGCTGCTGACGGAAAGCGAAAAGCAGTGGCTGAACGGCTATCATGCGGAAGTCCGCCGCAAGGTCGCACCGCAACTGAAGGACGACGATCAGGCGTCCGCCTGGCTGGAGAACGCCACACGGGCAATCTGACCCTGTATCGGGGGGGTCAGCGGCAGGACGGTTTGAGACGCACAAGGCCCCAGCCGAAGGCGTCATCCTTGCCCGTTTGGCCCAGGTCCTTCGTATAGCGCCTGAGGCTTCCGCGAAGTTGGTCGGGGTCGCTGGGGAACCCGGCATCCAGGTGAATTGCGACCATTGCCGTAATGAACGGCGACGCGAAGGATGTACCGCTTTGCAGCTTCAGCCCGGACGGCACGTGGGTCACCAGATTCACCCCCGGGGCGGCGAAGTCCACATAGTCGCCGCGGTTGGCCTGCTCGTAGATTTTAAGCTGATTGTCGATGGCGGTCACCGCGATCACCTTCGGATGGGCGGCGGGCCAGGCGGGTTCCGCGCGCGGGCCGTTATTGCCGGCGGCCGCGACCACGACGACGCCTTCCTCAAGCATCTTGTTCAAGACGAAGGTCATCACGCCGTTGCCACCCCCGGCAATCGACATGTTGACGACGCTGACCCGGTTCTTGAGCAGCCAGTCCGCAGCCTTCATCATATTGCCCAGATTGCCGACTTCTTTGCCTCCGCGGATTTCGAAAATGCCCGCGGAATAAAGCGTCGCGCCGGGCAGCAGTCCGCCAATGTTCTTCTCGTCGCCTTCGGGGCGTCCGACCAGCATCGCCGCAACGGCCGTTCCGTGCGCTTCCCCCGCGGGTTTCCGATCCTTCGCGTTGAAGCCTTCATAGTTTACGCGTTGCTTGCGCAGCGAGGCCGTTTTCTTGTCCACCGCGCCGTCGATCATGCCGATCCGCATCCCGGCCCCGCAACTGGGCGAGACGGGCCCCCAACCTACGAAGCCGCGGGAGAAATCGGCGCCGACATTTCCGGCTGACAGATCGAATGTCTGGTTGGTATCGACAAGCAGGTCGGGGAAGTCCTTCTTCAGCTTCCGCAACGCGCCTTTTTCGCTCATGGTCGGCGGGATGCTGACGCGCCAAACTTCCGCGTCCATGGAGAAGAGGCGGATCTCTTCAAGAATCGAAAACCCGTCCTTTTCCAACTGGGACCGGATATTTCGAGGCGGGTTGACCAGCAAGAGCTGACCTCGCATCAGGCTGCCCGGGTCGATCTTCTTGATCTGCGTCTCATCAGGGGTTGTCGCATCCGGCGTTTCGGTCTGCTCGACCTCGAATTCTTTGCCGGTGCCTTTGTCCAGAAGTATCGGCCGGCCTTGTGCATCCCGCTTCAGAATGCGCCAGGAAGGGCTGGGGGCGTCGCCAAGGGTCTCTTGGGCCGAGACCGGTTGAGCCGATGAGAACATGGCAGCGAAAGCGATTGCGAGTACGGCAAACAGCGCGGATCGGCCATAGCTCCTGTCGGTCATGTCCCCTCCCCCAAGGATTGACGCCACGATGCCCACGGACTCAAAGCGTTCCGCAGGCGCCCGTGATGAATTTCTTAGAACTTATATGGGAGTTTGCCCGAGTTTTGGTTAACCAAGAGTTAAGGGTTCAAAAGTCAGGCCGGTTGGATCAGGTTGAGCCAATCGTCCTCGGTCAACATGGCGACACCCAGTTCGGCTGCCTTCTTGGCCTTGGATCCGGCATCCGCGCCAATGACGACATAATCCGTTTTTTTCGAGACTGAGCCCGACACCTTCGCCCCCAAGGCTTCGGCTCTTGCCTTGGCCTCGCCGCGGGACATCTTCTCCAGGGTGCCGGTGAAAACGACGGTCTTGCCGGCGACGGGCGATCCTTCGGCGCTCGGCGCGGCAACATCCGTCACGGTCAGGATGCCGGCGAGGGAGGCCAGGACGTCTATATTGTGCTGTTCCCCGAAGAACGCCGCCAAGCTGTCGGCCGCGGTCATGCCGACCGTGTCGATGCCGACCAGTTCGGCATAGTGGGGGCCGATCAGGTCCGGCTTTTTGTGTTCGCCCGGGTTGGATTTCCGTTCGGCGGCCACCGCATGCATGGCGTTTTCCCACGCTGCATAGGATCCGTAACTGCGGGCCAGCAGTTTGGCCGTCGTCTGTCCGATATGACGGATGCCGAGCGCATAGATGAACCTGTCGAGCGGGATTTCCTGGCGCGCCTCGATCGCCGAGAGAAGGTTGGAGACGGATTTTTCCTTCCAGCCTTCCCTGCCCAACAGGGCCTCTTCCTTGAGCGCGAAGATGTCCGCAGGCTGCCGGATAAGGCCGTCATTCCAGAACTCTTCGATGCTCTTGGTGCCGAGACCTTCGATATCGAAGGCGTCGCGGCTGACGAAATGTTTCAGCCGCTCCACAGCCTGGGCGCTGCAGATCAGCCCGCCGGTGCAGCGCCAGTCGACTTCGCCTTCCTCCCGCTCGACATCGCTGCCGCATTCGGGGCAGGCCGTCGGGAAAGCGTAAGGCGCACCGCCGCCATCCGTCACGACGGCCAGGACCTGCGGGATCACGTCGCCGGCGCGCTGGATCCGGACCGTATCGCCTTCCTTGACGCCGAGGCGCGCGATCTCGTCTTCGTTGTGCAGGGTGGCGCGGGAAACGGTGACGCCCCCGACCGTCACCGGCGTCAGGTTCGCGACCGGTGTCAGTTTGCCGGTGCGGCCGACCTGAACGGTGATGGCTTCGACGATCGTTTCGGCTTTCTCGGCGGCGAACTTGTGCGCGATGGCCCAGCGCGGCGCGCGGCTGACCTGGCCGAGACGGTCCTGCCAGTCCAGACGGTTCACCTTGTAGACGACCCCGTCGATGTCGAATGGCAGGCCGGCCCGTTCGCGATCCACCATGCGGTAATAGTCGAGAACATCCTCGACCCCGGCGCAGAGCGCGGCCGGTTCGTTGAGGGAGAAGCCGAGTTCTTTCAAACGGCTGCGCGCCTCCGCCTGGGTCGCGCCCAAGGGCGCCGATGTCTCGCCCCAGGCATAGCCGAAGAAATGCAGCGGTCTGGAGGCCGTGATGGCGGGGTCAAGCTGCCTGAGCGAGCCGGCGGCGGCGTTGCGCGGGTTGGCGAAGATCTTGGCGCCGGCCGCTTCCTGCCTTTCGTTGAGGGCCAGGAAGTCGTCCTTGCGCATATAGACTTCCCCGCGCACTTCCAGCACCGCAGGCGCCCCTTCCAGGATGTGGGGGACATCCTTCAAGGTCTTCATATTGGCGGTGATGTCCTCGCCCTCCGTCCCGTCGCCACGGGTTGCGGCATAGATCAGGCGGCCGTCTTCATACCGCAGGGACGCCGACAGGCCGTCGATCTTCGGCTCGGCAAGAACTTCCAGCGTCTCGTCGCCGAGGCCCAGGAACCGCCGGACGCGGGTCAGAAACTCCGCGACATCCTCGTCGGAAAACGCATTTCCCAGCGACAGCATCGGCCGCGAATGGCGTATTTTACCGAAACCGGACTTCAGGCCGCCGCCGACCCGAAAGGTCGGACTGTCCTTGCGGACGAGGTCGGGAAAGCGGGCCTCGATTTCCTCGTTACGGCGGCGCATCGCATCGTAGTCGGCGTCCGTGATCACGGGCGCATCTTCCTTGTGGTAGCGCGCGTCGTGATAGGCGATATCCATCGCCAGCTGGGCCAGTTCCCGGCGGGCTTCGTCCTCGCTCAATTCCGCCACGGGCTTCGGGCCCGGCTTGCCGGTATCGGTCATGCGGCGTCGCTCCCCTGCAGAAGACGGCGGGCGGCAGCGCGCGCCTCCTCCGTCACATTCGCGCCCGACAGCATCCGGGCAATTTCCTCCAGCCGTTCCGCGTCGTCCAAGGCGCTGACCGCGGTGATCACCGCGCCCGCGGAGTCGCCCTTGGCTACGCGCCAATGGGATCCGCCAAGGGCGGCCACTTGGGGCGAATGCGTGACGACGAGAACCTGGCGCGACCTCGCCAACTGGCCCAACCGCTCCCCAACCGCCGCCGCCGTCGCGCCGCCGACGCCGCTGTCGACCTCGTCGAAGATCATCGTCGGGGCGCCGCCGCGTTCGGCAAGCGTCACCTTCAGCGCCAGCAGGAAGCGGCTCAATTCGCCGCCCGAGGCGATCTTCCCGATCGGGCCGGGCGGCGCACCGGGATTGGTCGCGACCAGAAACTGAACGCGGTCCATGCCGTGCGGGCCCCAGTCGGCTTCCGGCAGATCGGCGATCTCGGTCTTGAAGGCCGCCTTCTCAAGCTTCAACGGCGGCAATTCGCCGTTCACCCCGCGATCGAGCCTTTCCGCGGCCTCATGGCGCTTGGCGGACAAGGCCTTTGCGGCATCGACATAGTCCCGTTTGCGGGCCGCGGCCGCTTTGTCCAGGTCGGCAAGGCGCTCCTCGCCGCCGTCGATCATGGCCAGTTGATCCTGAAACCGGTTGATCAGGTCGGGCAGTCCTTCGGGGTCGACCCCGTGCTTGCGGGCCGTTTCGCGCAGGGCGAACAACCGCTCCTCCACCGCTTCCAGCCGCCCTTCGGAAGCGTCGATCCCGGCGACCGCTTTCGCGAGAGCGCCCGATGCTTCCTGCAATTCGATCGACGCCCTGTCGATGGCGGCGAGCGCGTCGGCGAGGGAGCCGCCGACCTGTTCCGCGACGGCCTCCAACGTCCTTGCCGCATGCCTGAGTTGGATATCCGCGCCGTCGGTTCCGTTCAGAAGTTCGTCGGCTGCATTGGTCGCGGCGACGATCTGCTCGGCGTTGCGCAGCAGGGCGCGTTCGTCCGACAGGGCTTGTTCCTCACCCGCCTCGGGGGCCAGTGTTTCCAATTCCTCGAGCGAGAACCGCAGGAAGGCTTCGTTCTCGCGACTCTTGCGGGCCGTCTCCCGAGCGGCGGCGACAGCTTTTTCCGCATCGCGCCAAGCGCCGTATTCATTGGCGCATGCGGGGTCCTCGCCGAAACCGGCATAGTCGTCCAGCACCGCGCGGTGGGATGCCGCGTCCATCAAGCCTTGCTGGTCGAACTGTCCCTGGATCTCAACCAGGGCGGCGCCCACCTGGCGCATCAGGCCGACGCTGACCGGTTCGTCGTTCAGATAGGCACGGCTGCGTCCGTCGGTGCCCAATATGCGGCGCAGGATGATTTGGTCGGCCGGTTCGATGCCGTGCTCTTCGAACAAGGCGGCCAAGCCGACAGGGTCGGAATTCTCGAATACCGCCGTGACTACGGCCTGCTGGCTGCCATGGCGGACAAGGCGCGCCTCGGCCCTGGCGCCGATCGCCAGACCCAGGGCGTCGAGCAGGATGGATTTTCCGGCCCCGGTCTCTCCGGTCAATACGGCAAGCCCGGTGGAGAACGAAAGATCCAGCCGTTCGATCAGGACAACGTCACGGATGGAGAGGTCCGTCAGCATGGTTGCGGATGAGCGGTCAGAATGCCCAGGACCATAGGGACGAGAACCAGCCTTCGTCGGACTGGGCGAGGGCGCGGCCTTCCAGCAGGGAATAGCTGTCCGCGTACCATTCGCTGCCCGGATAGTTGTAACCGAGAACCGCGCCCGTCGTCTGGGCTTCGTCTGTGATGCCGAGCATGAGATAGCATTCGACGACCCTGTGCAGGGCTTCCGGGACATGGGTCGTCGTCTGGAACTGTTCGATCACCACCTTGTAGCGGTTGATCGCGGCCAGCAATTCGCCCTTGTTCTGGTAGAACCGCCCGATTTCCATTTCCTTGCCGGCCAGATGGTCCAGCGTCAGGTCGATTTTCAGGTCGGCGTCGCGGGCATAGGCGGTACCGGGAAAACGGCGGGCGACTTCCTGCAGCGAATCGAGGGCGAGGCGCGTGATCTTCTGGTCGCGGCCGACATCGACGATCTGCTCGTAATAGCTGATTCCGCGCAGATAGTAGGCATAGGCCGCGTCGGGACTGCCGGGATGAAGATCGATGAAGCGCTCGAGCGCGATCACCGCTTCGTCGTATTCATCGTCGAGGTAATAGACATAGGCCGCCATCAACTGCGCTTTCGTCGCCCAGATGGAATAGGGGTGCTGCCTATCGACTTCCTCGAAATTCTGCGTTGCGGTTTCGAAATCTTCCGCGGCCAGTGCGTCCAGCGCCGTGTTGTACAGTTCTTCCGGCGGGCGCTCCACATAGGGGATGGATTCGTCGTCCGAACAGCCGCTCAGAATGCCCAAGGACAACAGGCCTGCGGCTGCGATCGTGGCTATACGTCCGGAAAGTTTCATGCGGCAAATCTGCATCTGAAAAGATAGATACGGTCGCGGGCTTGCCGTCAATAGTAACGGGCGCGCACGCGTCACGAGGCCAATGGTATATGCGGAAACGAGACCGAATCCAAGCGGATGGATCGGGTGAGGCTTACTCTGCCGCAGTCAGGAAGGCATTGCCGACCGGCAATGTGTCGACATCGATGATTTCCCAATTCGCCGGGTCGGCGAAAACAGCGTGAAGAAGCTTGTTGTTGAGGGCGTGGCCGGCCTTTTCAGCGACCACATGACCGAGGATCGGATACCCGGCCAGCGCCAGATCGCCGATGCAGTCCAGGATCTTGTGCCGGACGAATTCGTCCGTATACCGCAACCCTTCGTCGTTCATGACCCGGTCGCCGTCGATCACAACGGCGTTTTCCAGGCTGCCGCCGCGGCCGAGCCCGGCTTTGCGCATCGCTTCCACTTCATGCAGGAAGCCGAAGGTGCGCGCCTTGGCGATATCGCTGCGGAACAGTTCCGGCGAAACCTGAACGGCCAGGTTCTGTCGGCCGATCGCCGCGGAATTGAAGTCGATGACCATCTCGACGATGAATTCGTCGGCCGGGGAAATCGTGACCGCGCTGCCGCCATTGCTGACCGTCACATCGCGCAGAATGCGGATCGCCTTGCGCGCCGCGTCCTGCTCGACGACACCGGCGCATTCCAGAAGGAAGGCGAAAGGTTCGGCACTGCCATCCATCACGGGAACTTCGGGCCCATCCAGTTCGACCAGCAAATTGTCGACGCCCAAACCGGCGATGGCGGACATCAGATGTTCGATGGTCGCGACCGATGCGCCTGCGTCATTCGCGATCGTGCTGCACAGCGTGGTGTTCGCCACCGCATCGTAGCGCGCGGGAATTTCGTTGCCGCCGTCTTCCAGGTCGGTCCGGCGGAAGACAACGCCATGACCTGTCGGCGCGGGATGCAGGATCATCGAAACCGGCGCGCCGGAATGAAGGCCTACGCCCCGGCAGGAAATCGATGATTTGATCGTTTGCTGGAACGACGTGCCGATCCCGGAATGCCCTGACGACTTTCCGACCGTACCGACGTTTTCACTAATTCCGTCAAGCATATCGCCCCGCACTGGAAGTATCTCTCACAGTAGTTCCAAGACAAACGAACTAGAAACAGGTTTCCCTGGATAATATTTCAAGAACTACTTCAAACCACTTCAATCAGGCAGTTCTCTTAGCGTCTGTGTAGCAATTGGCTAATGCACTCTCAAATCAAACATTGTTTCGAATTGTTACTTGGGGCTTCCCATCCGGGCTACTGAGGGCTGAGGATTACGGTGGAGAAAATATCGTTTATCGTCAATAAGTTAACAAATAATCAATTTCTTGGAAAAGGACAAAAAGAAACCGGCATGATCGGTCTTTGTTTCAAGACGATCATGCCGGCAGGGGTGTGTCTGACCTAAACACGCATCCAGGCGGCTATTAGTTTGCCTGGCGGCGCAGGAATGCCGGGATTTCCAGCAGTTCCGAGTCGGCCGGCGAAGCAGGTTCCAACCGCTCTTCCGGCACCTGGGTGTCGAGGCTGCTTTGCGCCGGTGCGGCGCCTTGAGCGGGCCGTGCCGCCGGTCGGCGGATCGGCTCACCCGCGGTGCGCGTGGCGGGATGCTGTTCGACCGATGCTGCTTCCTCCTCGGAACGGCTGGGTTTCGTCCCCAGGACGTTCGTCACCCGGCGGAACAGATTCGTCCGCTTCTTCGGGGCGTCGCTGCGGCCGTTGGCCAGATCCGCTTCGGCGAAGGGATCGCCGCCCATGTCGGCGTGACTTTCCTTTGCCCGGGTCACCTTGATCGGCGGCGGCGGGATGAAAGCATCGCGCGGTGCGGTTACATCCGGGCGCCGTGGCTGCGGCGCGGCGGCTGCCGGTGCGGTACGCGCAACCGGGGGCTCCGGCTCTTGCTCTTCCGGCTCATCCAATTCGTCGAACAGGCGCGGCTCCTCAACAGGTTCCTGCTCCATCGACAAGGCGGGGTTGCCGGCCGCCGTGCTTTCAGACATTTCCTGGGTGGCGGCCTGATCAGTCTCCAGCCGGGAGTTCATCGCAGCCAGGTCGGGCCGGGGGGCGAGCAGTTCCTCCGCTTCGCCGGGGCCTTGCTGGCCATCCGTATGCTCCGTCCGGTTTTCTTCACGAATTGCGTCCACTTCGAAACCGCCGACCATTGGCGCTGCGGTTTCCTCAGCGGCCAAAGGGGCCGTTTCCTCGGCGTCAGCCTTTTCTTCCGGTTCGGTTGGAACCGCGGGCCGTTTCGGGCGCGTCAGGCTGATCGACCGGGTCGGCATCGGGCGCGGCTGCGACTGGGCTTCGGCTTCTATGCCGGTCGCCACGACGGAGACACGCATCTTGCCTTCCAGCGCTTCCTCGAATGTGGAGCCGAAGATGATATTGGCGTTTTCATCCACTTCCTCGCGGATGCGGTTCGCCGCTTCGTCCACTTCAAACAGCGTCATGTCCGGTCCGCCGGTGATGTTGATCAGAACGCCGAGGGCGCCCTTCATCGTCACGTCTTCCAGCAGCGGGTTGGAAATGGCGGCTTCGGCCGCCAGGCGGGCGCGGTCTTCGCCTTCGGCTTCGCCGGTGCCCATCATGGCCTTGCCCATCTCGCTCATCACCGTGCGGATGTCGGCGAAGTCGAGGTTGATCAGGCCGGGCATGACCATCAGGTCGGTGACGCCGCGAACGCCGGAATACAGCACGTCATCCGCCAATTTGAACGCATCGGCGAAAGTCGTCTTTTCATTCGCGACCCGGAAGAGGTTCTGGTTCGGAATGATGATCAGGGTATCGACCAGGCCTTGCAGTTCCTCGATGCCCTGTTCCGCAAGTTTCATGCGGTGCCGGCCTTCGAAATGGAACGGTTTGGTGATGACGCCGACCGTCAGCATGCCCTGCTCGCGGGCCGCTTCGGCGATGACCGGGGCGGCGCCCGTGCCGGTGCCGCCGCCCATGCCGGCGGTGATGAACAGCATGTTGGCGCCCGCCAGATGCTCCATCAGTTCGGGCAGGGCTTCTTCGGCCGCCGCGCGGCCGACTTCGGGCTGTGCGCCCGCGCCCAGACCCTTGGTGATGCCGGAACCGAGCTGAATCGTCCGTTCCGCGCTGGATTGGGTCAGCGCCTGCGCATCGGTATTGGCGACAACGAACTCGACCCCTTCCAGGTTGGAAGAGATCATGTTGTTGACGGCATTTCCCCCGGCACCGCCGACGCCGACGACAACAATCCTCGGCTTCATTTCCGGATCAGGTCCGGGGGGCGTGAATTTAATGGTCATGATACGCCTCCGTTCGTGCGTTTTTTGGTCAGACTGTTATCCCGACGTGCCGGTCCGAAGCGTGGGCCAGCTTGAAAAATCGGGTTTTGCGGTACTTTTCGGATGCGGCTTCCACTCTTGCACCGGTGCTTTGCCGCTTTCTTGTTGAGAGGTGTGGTGCTCCAGGTTTTTTGACTCGCCGTTGGTCTCCGGACGGCAGCAAATACCGGCCGCGCCAGCGGTTGTGGCGAAGTAGCTGTTAGAAGTTTTCACGGAACCACCCTCCTAGTCGTCCGAACAAGGTGCCGTTGGCCGGGGGTTTGTGGGCTTGGGCGGACCTTGCCTCTCCCCGGTCGTCGACGGCGAACATCAGCAGGCCGGCGCATGTCGCGAATGCCGGTCCGCCGGTTGCCTCGGCAAGCCCCGAAATGCGCAGGGGCCGGCCGATGCGTACTTGTTTGTCGAGGATCTGGCCCGCCAGTTCCCGCAGGCCCGGCAGTTGCGCCGCGCCGCCGGTCAGGACGACACGTTGGCCCGCCAGGCCGGAGACGCCGGACTTATCCAGGCGTTGCCGCACCAATTCCATGGTCTCTTCGATCCGCGGCGCGATGATGCCGTTCAGGTGACTGCGCGGCACCTGCTGCGGTGTCGCATCGGGGTCTTCGCCGATCTGCACCACATCGATCATCTCGCGGTCCTCGTTGGAGGAACGGATGGCGTTTCCGTAAAGCGTCTTCAGCCGCTCCGCATGGTCGATGCGGGTGTGCAGGCCCTGGCTGATATCGTTGGTCACGTGCCGGCCGCCGATCGGAATGACGTCCGTGTGGATGGCTGCCCCTTCATAGAACACGGCCAGGGATGTCGTTCCCGCACCCATTTCGACGATGGTCGTGCCAAGGTCGCGTTCGTCCTCCACCAATGCCGCCAAGCCGGCCGCGTAGGGAGAAACGACGAGGTCCTTCACTTCCAGATGAGATCGCGCGATGCAGGTCAGCAGATTGCGGACCGCACTTTCGGCGGCGCTGACGACCGTCATGCGGACACCGAGCGTCTGCCCGTGCATGCCGCGCGGATCCGGCGTCAAGGGGGACCCGTCGATGGAATAGCCGACCGGCACGGCATGGATCAACATGCTGTCGGTCAACGTGGCCGAGCCGCGGCAGTCCTGCAGCAGGCGGCGGACATCCATGTCCTTGATGGCGCCGCCCCCGATGGTCATTTCCCGCCGCAGAACCTGGCTGCGCGGATGCCCGCCGGTCAGGCTGACGACCACTTCGTGAACCTGCGAACCGGCCATCTGCTCGGCGCTGTGAACGGCCGAGGAAATGGCCTGCTGCGCGGCGTCCATGTCGACCACCATACCTTGGCGGATACCCGCGCTCGCCTGATGGCTCATGCCCGTCACGCGCACTTGTCCGGGGCCGCGTGCTTCGGCGATGAAGCAGCAGATCTTGAAGGATCCGACATCAAGGGCGGCTATGGTGCGAGGACTGGACATTCTGCGTTTCGTTCAATCTATCTATCGGTCGTGACGGTCGGGACTTAAGGCTCCTGGACCGTTCTAGGTTTCATCCTTGTGGGCGCGTTTTCGTTCCGCGGCTTCTTCGGTCATCCGCACGATCAGCCGGTCGGACTGGCGCAGATCGATGGCGGCGATGTCGCGGGCGAGCAGCCGGTGATCGCGTTCCAACTGCCCCAGGCGCTGCAAGGCCGCGCCGGGGTCTTCCTCCGGCAGGCGAATGTCGATGCCGTTGTCCAGGCGCAGGTTCCAACGCCGTCCCGCGACCCAAACGGCGGCAACAATGCGGCTGTTCAGCATCGGCTCGCGCTCAAGAAGCGCGACGAGTTCCGCGGTCTTCTCAGGGGCGCCGTCACCGACGACCACCTTCAGATGCCGGTAGCGTTCCAATCCGTCGGTGCCGATGACGTTGCCGTCGATATCGACCAGGACGAATTCGTGATCCTTCTGCCAGATCGCCGCCGCTTTCCGCTCATTGATATGGATGTGCAGACGGTCGGGAAGGCGGCGTTCGACCACCGCGTCTTCGACCCAGCCGATGGAGTTCACACGTTCCAATACGCCGTGAATGTCGACCGCCAGGATTGGGTCGCCGAGCTTCACCCCGACCGCTTGCAGCAGGCGGTCCTTATTCGTTTCGCGCCGGCCGGAGACGCTGACATGCCGTACCGCAAGGCCGGTCTCCGCGCTGGTCTTCATCACGGTTGCGACGGCGTCGTCGTAAGTGCGCTGGATCGTGCCGTCGGCCCAAAGGACGATGCCGCCGGCCGACAATGCGCCGACCAACGCGACGGGCGCCCCGATCTTCAAGGCGGGTTTCATCCACCGCGCGCGGGCGCGGCGCCGCGCCGCGCGGCGGCCTTCGGCGGCGATGCGGCTTTTCTTCGTGCCCTTTGCGGCGGACTTCGCCTTTGTGTCTTTGCTCAGGAAGGGAAGGCTCAGTCGCATTGCGCCTCCTCCACCATCCAGCTCACCAGTTCAGGGAAGGGAATGCCCATATGCGCGGCCTGCTCCGGAACGAGGCTCAACGGCGTCATGCCGGGCTGGGTATTCACTTCCAGAAGGAACAGACGCGAGCCGTTATGGGTGCTGTCGTCCCAACGAAAATCGGAACGGGTCACACCCCGGCAGCCAAGCGCCTTGTGGGCGCGCAGGGCGTAGTCCTTGCACTGTTCCGCGATATCTTCCGGGATGTCCGCCGGGCAGATATGCACGGTCTTCCCATCGGTGTATTTGGCTTCGTAATTGTAGAAACCTTCATGCGGGCGGAGTTCGGTCACGCAAAGCGCCTTGTCGCCCATTACCGTCACGGTCAGTTCGCGCCCGGCCACATATTCCTCGACCAGGGCGTCGCCGAAAGTCCAGCCGGAAAAGTCCGGACCGTTGTCGCCGGGTTGGACGATGTAGACCCCGACGCTGGATCCTTCATGCGTCGGCTTCACGACATAGGGGCGGGGCAGGGGATCGTCCTTGCCAAGGTCTTCCTCCGGGACGACGACGCCTTTCGGGCAAGGAAGCCCGGCGGCGCGGAAGGCCGCGATCGCTGTCGGCTTGTCCATGGCGATCGCCGAACTGCGCATGCCGGAATGCGTGTAGGGAATGCCGAGAATGTCGAGGACGGCCTGAATCGTCCCATCTTCGCCGCCACGGCCGTGCAACGCGTTGAAAACGGCGTCGGGCGCGGGCGTCAGCGCGTCGATCAAGGCCTTCAGGTCGCGGGTGACGTCGATGCGTTTGACCTCGTATCCGGCTTCCTCCAGGGCGTCCGCACAGGGGGTCCCGGACGACAAGGAAACCTCGCGCTCAGCCGACCAGCCGCCCAAAAGGACGGCCACCCGCTTTTTACGGCGCTGGGGGTTGTTTTCCTTACTCATCTCTTGTCTCGCCTACGCGCTTTATTTCCCACTCAAGAATTATACCAGTTTTCTCTTTAACTTTGGCACGTAACTCTTCCCCTAGTCTTTCTAAATCTTCTGCGGTTGCTTCGCCAGTATTTATTAAGAAGTTACAGTGCTGATTGCTTACTTGCGCCCCGCCAATCGTCAATCCACGTCCACCGACCGAGTCGATGAGCTTCCAGGCCTTCGGTCCGTCAGGATCCAGGCCAGCCGGATTCTTGAAGGTTGAACCCCCGGTTCGGCTTCTGATCGGCTGGCTTTGCGACCGTTTTTCGGCGATTTCGGCCATCCGCGCCTCGATTTCGTCCCGGTTGCCGGGCATGGCGCGAAAGACCGCTTCGGTGAAAATCCAATCCGCCGGCACCGACGATTTTCGGTAACCGAAACCCATGTCCTCGGGCGTCAATGCGTGAACCCCGCCTTGCCGGTCGACCGCGGTGGCGCCGATCAAGACGTCTTTCGTTTCCGCGCCATAGGCGCCGGCGTTCATCCGCAAGGCGCCGCCGATCGATCCGGGGATGCCGCTCAGGAATTCAAGCCCCGAAAGCCCGTGTTTCGCGGCGACCTTCGCGACGTTCTGGTCCAAGGCGCCGGCGCCGGCGCGCACGGTCTCGCCGTCGACGTCGATCCCGGCGAACGGGCCCAGCAACCTGATCACCACGCCGCGGACCCCGCCGTCGCGCACGAGCAGGTTCGACCCGACGCCGATCACCAGAACCGGCACGTCTTCCGGCAGCGCCGCCAGGAAGGCGCAAAGATCGTCCAGGTCTTCCGGCCGGAACACGACATCCGCCGGCCCGCCGACGCGGAACCAGGTGACCTTCGACAGCGGCGCGCCATAGGTGACGCGGCCGCGGACGGGCGGCAGGTCAAAAGATCGCGCGGATGGGGTTTCGGCGTTGCTCATCATGGCTATTTACCGGCGCGGGTCCCTCCGAAACGCAATTTCAGCTCGCCCGGCAGGGCCTGGGCCCAGTTCGTGATCGTTCCGGCGCCGAGGCAGACCACCAGATCGCCGTCGCGGGCGACGTCCGCGACCGCATCGGCAAGATCGTCCGGACCGTCGATGGTGACGACGCCGCGATGGCCGCGCGTGCGAAGGCCTTGGGCCAGGGCGTCGCGGTCGACGCCTTCGATCGGGTCTTCCCCGGCGGCGTAGACCGGTGCGATGATGACCTTGTCTGCATCGTTGAAGCAGGCGCAGAATTCCTCGAACAGATCGCGAAGGCGCGTGTAGCGGTGCGGCTGCACCACGGCGATCACGTTCCGCCGCGTCGCGTCCCGCGCGGCTTTCAGGACGGCGGCGATCTCAACCGGGTGATGTCCGTAGTCGTCGATGACGGTGACACCGCCCGCTTCGCCGGTTTTCGTGAAGCGCCGTTTGACCCCCGCGAACCGGCTGAGCGCATTGCGAATGTCGTCCACATCGATCCCCATCTCCAAAGCCACGGCGATGGCCGACAGAGAGTTCTGGACGTTATGCTTCCCGAACATCGGCAGGTGCAGGCCTTCGATGGTCCAGGCTTCCTCCCCGCGCGGATCGATGGTCACGTCGAAAGTGTAGCCGTCCGGTGAAGGGACGGCGTTTGTGGCGCGGACCTCCGCCTGCGGGTTGAAGCCATAGGTAATGACGCGCCGGTCTTCGATTTTCCCGATCATGGCCTGGACCTCGGGATGGTCGATGCACATCACGGCGAAACCGTAGAAGGGAATGTTCTGGACGAAGATCCGGAACGCCTCCCGCAGTTTCTCGAAGGAGCCGTAGTGCTCCATGTGCTCCGGGTCGATATTCGTGACGACGGCGATCGTCGCCGGCAGTTTGGTGAAGGAGCCGTCGGATTCATCCGCCTCCACCACCATCCAATCGCCCTGCCCCAGCCGCGCATTGGTGCCGTAGGCATTGATGATGCCGCCGTTGATGACGGTCGGATCCAAACCGCCCCCGTCGAGCAGGGCCGCGATCATCGAGGTCGTGGTCGTCTTGCCGTGGGTGCCGCCGACCGCGACCGACCATTTCAGGCGCATCAGCTCCGCCAGCATTTCGGCCCGGCGGACGACCGGGATCAATCGCTCCCGCGCCGCGAGGAGTTCTGGATTGTTCGGGCGGATCGCCGAACTGACGACCAGGACGGCGGCGTCCTGGATGTTTTCCGCGGCATGGCCGACCGTCACCGGAATGCCCAATTCGCGCAGACGCTTCACATTCGCCGTTTCCGCGATGTCCGACCCGCCGACCGTATAGCCCAGGTTCTTCATGACTTCGGCGATGCCGGACATGCCGATCCCGCCGATACCGACAAAATGCAGCGGGCCGATGGAAAGGGGTACTTGCATCAGGCGACGGCCTCCTGGGTTTCTTTTTCGTTCCGGGTACTGGGCGAGGTCACGGCGCCGCCGACCAGATCGACGACGACATCGGCGAGCTTCCGCGTCGCTTCCGGCGTTCCGATGCGCCGCGCGGCGGCGGCGGCGGTCGCCAGCGTGTGCGGCTGGTCCATCAAATCGCCAAGGCGCTGCGCCAAGGCCTCGGCCGTCATATCGGCTTCCGGCATCATCCAGGCACCGGCGGAATCGCAGATCCGGGCCGCGTTTTCGGTCTGGTGATCGTCGATCGCATAGCGGTAGGGGACCAGGACCGAGGGCCGGCCCGTCGTCGTCAATTCGGCGATGGTCGATGCCCCGGCGCGGCTGATCACCAGATGGGCCTTGGTCAGCTGCGTCGGCATGTCGCCGAAGAAACTGCGCACTTCGGCATCGACGCCCATGCGCGCATAGTGCCGCGTAACGTCCTGGACCTGCGGCTCGCGCGCCTGCTGGACGATGCGCAACCGTTTGCGCTGATCGTCGCGCAGAAGCGCGATCGCGGCGGGAATGACATCCCCGAAAATACGCGCGCCCTGGCTTCCGCCGACAATCAGCAAATGGAACGGCGCGTCCAACGCCGGCGGGGCATAAGGGGTGCCCGCCATCTGCATGATGTCGGGACGGACCGGGTTGCCCGTCCATACCGCCTTGTTGCGGTCCGACTGCCGAAGGCCGCTGGTCTCCGCGAAGGCCGTGGCGATCCTGTCCATGCGCGGGGCCAGCAGCCGATTGGCCCGGCCCAGGACGGCGTTCTGTTCGTGGATCGCTGTCTTGATCCGCCGGATGCGGCTGGCGGCCAGCATGGTCGGGACGGACGGATATCCGCCGAAGCCGACAACCGCCAAGGGCCGTAGACGCCGCAACAGGCCGCCGGCCTGGATATATCCGAGGGCGAGGCTGAACACCGCGCCGGCCTTGCCGACGATGCCGCGGCCGCTGACCGCGGCGGCCGAAATCGTGTGCCGGTCGATGCGGTCCAAGGTGCCGCCGAAGGCATCGCCGCGCCGGTCTGTGATCAAGGCAAGGCGGTAGCCGCGGGATTCCAGCTCCCGCGCCAATGCTTCCGCCGGGAAGACGTGCCCGCCGGTTCCGCCGGTCGCGAGCGCGATCAGACCGCTGGCCTTCCGTTGCGCGTCTAGTCCCGCCATGACGCAATTCCCGGTCTGCGGCGGGTCAATGCCAGCAGCATGCCCATGCCGAGCGCAAGGGCGAGAAGGCTGGAACCGCCATAGGATATGAACGGCAGGGTCATTCCCTTGGTGGGGATGAGGCTCAAGGTGGAGGCCATGTTGACGAGCGCCTGCAGCGCGAATTGGACGATGAGGCCGGACGCCGCCAGGACCACGAACATGTCGTTGTCCTGCAGCAGCCTGGAAAAACCGCGAACCACCACGAACACGAAGAGCGACACGATGATCAGGCAGGCGAAAAGGCCGAACTCCTCGCCGGCCACGGCGAAGATGAAATCCGCATGGCCGTCGGGCAGGCTCTGCTTGACGATCCCTTCGCCCGGGCCGCGACCCATGATCCCGCCCGACTGGAAGGCCTCCAGGGCCTTGTCGATCTGGTAGCTGTCATGCGCCTGCGGGTCGAGGAAGCGGTCGATGCGGGTCGCTACATGCGGGAAGATGTAATAGGCGGCGACGAGCGCCGCGAGACCGCCGAGCACCGCGAAGATCACGAAACTCATCGACAGGCCGGCGATGAAAAGCTGGGTGAACCAGATCGAGCAGACGACGAAGGCCTGGCCGATATCCGGCTGCAAGGCCAACAGACCCACGACCAGGACGCACAGCGCGGCGGAAATCGCATAACCGGGTACGTCTTCGCCCATGCGCCGGGCGGCCAGGATCCATCCCGCCAGCACGGCGAAGGCAGGCTTGGCGAATTCGGACGGCTGCACGGTCAGACCGGCGATGGAAATCCAGCGCGTCGCGCCCTTGATCTCCGCGCCGAACAGAATGGTCGCGATCATCAGCACGATGGCGCCCGCGAAGGCGACGAGGGCGAGCCGGCGGATCTGCTTCAGGTTCATCAGGGAGACACCGATGATGGTGAGCACCGCCGGGCCAAGCATCAGCGCCTGTTTCTTCACGAAGTGGAAGGACTCGACATTGATCCGCTCGGCGACGGGCGGGCTTGCGGTCGTCGTCAGCAGCAGGCCCAGCGCGCCCAACAGCACGACCGCGCCCAGCAGCCACCGGTCCACGGTCCACCACCAGTTCCCGAGAATGGATGTGTCGTTACGGGCGAAATGCATCATGACCGATGCTCCCTTCGGTGACGCAGAACGGCGGCAACCGCCTCTGTGAAAGCGGCGCCTCGGACCTCGAAGTTGGGAAATTGGTCGAAGGAGGCGCAGGCCGGCGACAGCAATACCGCCGACCCGCGCACACCTTCCGCCATTGCCAGGGCTGAAGCCCGTTCCACGGCGCGCTGCAGCGTGCCGCAAATCTCTACCTCTAATGAATTTGAAAGCGCCGCGGCCATGTTTTCGGCCGCTTCGCCGATCAGAAATACCTTCCGGACAGCCGGCAGATAGGGGCGCAGCACGTCATAGCCGCCCTCTTTCTCCCGACCGCCCGCAATCCAGTAGATTCGGTCGAAACTGGCAAGCGCCCGCGCGGTCGCTTCGGCGTTGGTGGCCTTGCTGTCGTTGACGAAACGGATGCCGTCCTCAACCGCGACGGTTTCGAGCCGATGGGCCAATCCGGGGAAGGAGAGGATGCCGTCCCGGATATCTTCCTGCCTCAGCCCCTCGCGGCGTGCCGCGGCATAGGCGGCGGCGATATTCTGGGCATTGTGCAGGCCCGGCAGCGCCGATGCCTCGCTCAGGTTGAAGACCGGCGTCGCTTCACCCGCCATGGCGTCGATCAGCCGACCGTCTTCTACATAGACCCCGTTCTTCACCGGGTCCTTAACCGAAATGCGGATCACCGTGTGTCCGTCCGCTTCCAGGGCATTTGCCACGGCGGCGCAATAGGCGTCGTCCACCCCGATGATCGCCGCCGCATTGTTGTCCTGATTGCGGAAGATCCGTTTCTTGGCGGCGATATAGCCGTCCATGCCGCCGTGCCGGTCCAGATGGTCTGCGGTGACGTTCAACAGGATCGCGCTGTCGAAGGCGACCGTATGCGTCAGGTCCAATTGATAGGAGGACATCTCAAGGACGTAGATGCCGTCGGGACCAAGCGGGGCCAGGTCCAAGGCGGGCGTGCCCAGATTGCCGCCGACCTGAACATGCTGTTTCGTCCGGGACAGGATATGGCCGATCAGCGCGGTGGTGGTCGACTTCCCGTTGGTCCCGGTGATGCCGATATACCGGGCCTGTGGACAGGCGCGGTAGAGCAGTTCGACATCGCCCAGGATCGGAATGCCATGGGCGCCCGCTGCCGTTGCCGCGGGATGCGGGACGGGATGGGTCAGCGGGATGCCGGGGCTCAATACCAGGGCGCAGGGCGCGTCGCCGGTCCAGTCGTAGTCATCCGGCGCGCCCAGCCGATAGCCCGCCTTTTCCGCATCGTCGCGCGCCGCGGGCCGGTCGTCCCAGACCAGGACATCCGCGCCGCCCGCCTTGAGCGCACGCGCGGCGGACAGGCCGGATTTCCCGAGCCCGACGACCGCGACGGTGTTGTCCTTGTACATGGTCACCACGACACTCACTTTATCAAAACCCTCAAATCGACCGGCGGGACAAGTCCGCCGGCGAAGAACCGAACGGCCGCCTTAGCGAAGCTTCAGCGTCGACAGGCCGATCATCGCCAGGATCATCGCGATGATCCAAAAGCGGATCACGATGGTGGGCTCGGCCCAGCCCTTTTTCTCAAAATGGTGGTGCAGAGGGGCCATCGCGAAAACGCGCTTGCCCGTCAGCTTGAAACTGGCCACCTGGACGATCACCGAGACGGTTTCGAGCACGAACAGCCCGCCGATGATCGCCAGCACGATTTCATGCTTGGTCACGATGCTGATCGCCCCCAGCGCGCCGCCAAGCGACAGCGACCCCGTATCGCCCATGAACACCATGGCGGGCGGCGCGTTGAACCACAGGAATCCCAGGGCCGCGCCCACGATCGCGCCGCAGAAAACGGCCAGTTCGCCGGACCCCTGCACGAAATGTAGCTGCAGGTAGTCCGAATAGATGGCGTTCCCGACCAGATAGGAAATGAAGCCGAAGCATCCGGCCGCGATCATCACCGGAACGATGGCAAGCCCGTCCAACCCGTCCGTCAGGTTGACCGCGTTGGACGCGCCGACGATGACGAAGACGGTGAAGGGCAGGAAGAACCAGCCCAGGTTCAGCAGCACGTCCTTCAGGAAGGGCAGGGCGAGGCTGGAGGACAGTGCATCGGGGGTGATCTGGGTGTACCAGACCGCCGCAGTCAAACTGAACGCGATCTGCCCGATCAGTTTCAATTTGCCGGGAAGCCCTTTGGAATTCCGCTTCGTCAGTTTCAGGAAATCGTCGACGAAGCCGATCATGCCGAACCCGGCCGTGACCAGCAGCACGATCCAGACGAAGGCGTTCTGCAGGTCCATCCACAGCAGCGTGCTGAACATCAAGGCGATCAGAATAAGGAAGCCGCCCATGGTCGGGGTGCCGGCCTTGGCGAGATGCTGTTCGGGAACGTCTTCGCGGATATTGCTCGCGCCGCGCTGCTGTTTCTTCAGCCAGTTGATGACGGTCGGTCCCAAGAGGAAGCTGATCACCAAGGCGGTCATCATGGCGCCGCCGGTCCGGAACGTCAGGTACCGGAACAGGTTGAAGACCTGGTATTCGTCCGCGAGGGGCGCGAATAGGGCATACAGCATTCTTTGCGCTCCCTTTTATTGTCGAGCCGAAGCGTCGAGGTCCAGCAACGCCTCGACAATCGGCTTCATGTTCGTGCCCAGCGACCCTTTCACCATCACCACATCTCCCTCGGCGATGTCGCCGAGCAGCGTGTCGATCAGGCCTTTGCTTTCCGCTGTGTGCAGGGTGTCGACACGGCCTTCCAAGGCATCGGCCAGATGCGCCATATGCGGACCGCAGCACAGCAGTCGGTCGACCTTGTGGGCCAGGACGGCATCGGCCAGGCCCGCGTGCATTTCAGGCGCTTTCGGGCCCAATTCGCGCATATCGCCAAGCACCGCGATTCGTCTTCCGCCGGTGGCGCCCGCCGTCATGTCGAGCACGGTCAAGGCGGCGCGCACCGCGTCCGGGTTGGCGTTGTAGCTTTCGTCGATCAACGTGGCGGAGCCGCCGCCGGGAAGCGCGATCGCCGTCTGTTTCCCGCGGCCGGCACCGGCCTGCAGGTTCATGAAGGTATCGCTCGCGCGCACCAGGTCGCCGCCCAATCCGTGCACGGCCGCCAGGATGGCCAGGCTGTTCGTCGCCCATTGCATGCCCGGAATGGCGTGGCGGTAGGCGAACGGCTGACCCAGAATGGACGCTGAAATCTCGGTTCCGGTCGCCATGGTCACGGCGTCGATCAGCCGGAAATCGGCATCCTGATGGGTGCCGAAGGTCACGATGTTCCGGACGCCCCGGCGGTCGGCCTGCGCCGCCAAGCGGGCGAAATGTTCATTGTCACGCGGCAGAACGGCGATCCCGTCCGCGGACAGGCCCGCGAAGATCTCCGCCTTCGCGTCTGCGATGCCTTCCACGGAATCGAAGAATTCCAGATGGACCGGGGCGACGGTCGTGATGATGGCGAGGTGAGGGCGCAGCAAAAGGCTCAGCGGTTCGATCTCACCGGCATGATCCATGCCGATCTCGAACACGCCGAAGGCGGCTTCCTGCGGCAGGCGGGTCAGGGTCAACGGCAGGCCGTACATATTGTTCTGGTTGCCTGCGGTCGCATGCACGGGCCCGGCGACGGCGAGCGCCGCGGCGAGGCCGTCCTTGGTGCCCGTCTTTCCCATGCTGCCGGTGACGGCCGCGATTTTCGCCGCCGTCCCGGCGCGCGCCGCGCGGGCCAGACCGTACAAGGCGTCGTAAGTATCTTCGACGATGTGGAGCGGCATGGGGATTCCGCCGCCGGCATGGCGATCGGCCCAATCCTTCGCGACAACGGCGGCGGCGGCGCCTGCCTCCGCGGCGTCGTCGACATAGGCGTGTCCGTCCCTGTTGGCGCCCCGGATGGCGATGAACAGATCGCCCTGGTGGATGGCGCGGCTGTCGATTTGGACCCCGGACGCGGAAAAGGGCGCCGTCGAACGCCCGTTCGTCGCCGCCTCAGCCGTCTTTTCGGTCCATAGCGCCGTCATGCCGTTTCCACGCTCCCGGCCAGTTCCGTCGCGCAGTCGCGAACGACGCTTGCATCGTCGAAAGGAATGGTGCGGCCCGCGATCGTCTGCCCCTGTTCGTGGCCCTTGCCGGCGACGCAGAGCACGTCGCCGGGTTCCAGCGCGCGCATCGCGGCGAAGATCGCCTCGCGGCGGTCGCCGATATTGGCGGCCCCGGGGCATCCCTCCATCGCTTGCGCGCGGATCTCGGCCGGGTCTTCGCTGCGCGGATTGTCGTCGGTCACGGTGACATGGTCCGCGTATTGCGCCGCCGCTTCGCCCATCAGGATGCGCTTGCCGGGGTCGCGGTCGCCGCCGCAGCCGAAGACGATGTGCAGCCGGTTGCCGACATGGCTGCGCAACGCCTTCAATACGGTGGCGATCGAATCCGGCGTGTGCGAATAGTCGACATAGACCGCCGCGCCGTTCGGCAGGACCGCGGCGCGTTCCATCCGTCCGCGCACGCCTGTCAGACGCGACAGGTTCGGCCCCGCATGACGCAGGTCCGACCCGGTGGCGAGCACCAGACCCAAGGCGGCGAGGGCGTTTTCGACCTGGAAGGCCCCGGGAAGCGGGAAATCCACCGATAGCCGTTCGCCGAAGACGTCCAGTTCCAAATCGAAACCGTTGGCCCGCGGCTCCATCTTCACGCACCGGATCTGCCCGTTCCGAAGGCCGTAGGAATACAGGCGCAGCTTGCGTTCGGCGGCGATATTGGCGATCCGGTCGTGTTCCGCCGAGGCGGAATTCACCACCGCGACGCCGCCCGGGGACAACAATTCCTCGAAAAGGCGCATCTTGGAGGCCCGGTAGGCATCCATATTGTGGTGATAGTCCAGATGATCGCGGGAAAGATTGGTGAACGCGGCGGCGGAGAACCGCGCCCCGTCCAGCCGGTACTGGTCCAGCCCGTGGCTTGAGGCTTCCATCGCGACATGGTCGATGCCGGCCTGCTTCATCGCGCCGAGCAGGGCGTGAAGATCCACTGGGTCCGGTGTGGTCAGGCCGTGATCGGTGTCGAAACCTTCCGCCTTCACGCCCAGCGTGCCGATCGCCCCGGCCTTGTTGCCGATGGCCATCCAAAGCTGGCGGGTGAAGTTCGCGACCGATGTCTTGC
>Ga0209692_10001083_pt1 | contig 41639 bp, 34 predicted proteins | sample tdDd472_FD_187129 | JGI IMG/M metagenome (GOLD analysis project Ga0209692, IMG submission 187129) | Marine sediment microbial communities from the Atlantic coast under amendment with organic carbon and nitrate - tdDd47.2 (SPAdes)... | ecosystem: Environmental > Aquatic > Marine > Coastal >...
TGACGTTAAACCCAATATGAACTCTCCGCTGCGCGGAAAGGTCACTCACAAAGTCTTTAAAGGCGCGATCATCGAATATGAGCTGGAATTGGCGAATAAAGAGCAGTTAAAAGCTATTTTTCCTAGCCACCATGACTATCCTCTATCACAAGATATAGGGTTCGACCTGGATGTGAAGCACTTGATCGTGTATCCAGATCACATTTCTTTGTAAAATTTTTAACCAATTTAAAAAAAATGCAAATGTGACTTAAAACGCTTGATCCAGCGCAAGCCCAAGCCCCGCAAGGCCTCCCGACTTACCCACCATTTGCTAACAATTTATCCACAGAAAATTCCCCAAGATATGCTCTTGCCAAGCGTTAAAAAACGCACTATCTTGTATCCATTGCGACAGCAACTAACTATATATAGTGAATCAAGAAGATCGTCTAACTTGTTGATTCTCTGTAATCTCAGTCAAAAAACGAACAAAAAACAGCCAATCGGCAAATAATGCAAAGAGGTCTGTGGAGGAATAATGGAAACCGAAGTCAGCAAACCTGAACAATCAGCTGCCAAAACACCAACTAATACACCATCCCGTCCGGAAATCGAAGCTACCAAACCAGGTGAGATTCGGGTTATTCGCCGTAATGGAAAAGTGACGCCATATGACGACAGCAAGATCGAAGTCGCCATGACCAAAGCGTTTCTAGCCGTCGAAGGTGGAGCAGCAGCAGCTTCCAGCCGTGTGCACGAAACGGTACGTCAATTAACCAAGCAAATCACTGATGCGTTCAAACGCAGAATGCCTGGCGGCGGTATCATCCATATTGAAGACGTCCAGGATCAGGTTGAACTGGCCTTGATGCGTAATGGTGAACAAAAAGTCGCTCGTTCTTATGTGTTATACCGTGAAGAACGTTCACGCGAACGCGCCGCTCGCGACACAGCCAAGCTTGATGCTCTGGTTGGCGACAATCAGGTAATGGTGACGGTTGAAGACGGTAGTAAACGCCCATTAGATGTTGAACGTTTGCATACGGTTGTGGTTGAAGCCTGTAAAGATCTGTCTGACGTTGAACCAGACCAAATCCTTAAAGATACCATGCGTAACTTGTACGATGGCGTTGCTATTAAGGACGCCTACCAGGCATTGGTCATGACCGCTCGTACCATGATCGAGAAAGAGCCAAACTATACTTACGTAACTGCTCGCTTACTGTTAGATAGCATTCGCTCTGAAGCTCTAAGAGAACTCGGTGTTGCAAAACGCGCCACACAAAGTGAAATGAACGCGATCTATCCAGAAGCCTTCAAGGCTTACTTGAGCGTTGGCGTTGAAAATGAATTGTTAAGTCCAGAGCTTCTGAGCTTTGATCTCGACAAGATCGCTAATGCCATCAAGCCTGAGCGTGACATGCTGTTTACTTACCTAGGCATTCAAACGCTATTCGACCGCTACTTCATCCATAAAGACGAAGTCCGTATCGAACTTCCTCAGGTGTTCTGGATGCGTGTGGCGATGGGCTTGGCGGTCAACGAAGATGATCGTGAAGCGCGTGCGATTGAGTTCTATGATGTGCTATCTACATTCCACTATATGAGCTCAACTCCTACTCTATTCAACTCAGGTACTTTGCGTCCTCAGCTTTCAAGCTGCTACCTGACCAATGTTCCTGATGACCTCGACGGCATTTACGGCGCGATTAAAGATAACGCCCTATTGTCAAAATTTGCCGGTGGTTTAGGTAACGACTGGACGCCAGTACGTGGCCTTGGAGCTTACATCAAAGGCACTAACGGCAAATCACAAGGTGTTGTGCCCTTCTTGAAAGTGGCTAACGACACTGCAGTTGCAGTCAACCAGGGCGGCAAGCGTAAAGGCGCGGTCTGTGCTTACCTTGAAACCTGGCACATTGATATCGAGGAATTCCTTGAGCTGCGTAAAAACACCGGTGATGATCGTCGTCGTACTCACGATATGAACTCTGCCAACTGGGTGCCTGACTTGTTCCTGAAACGCGTCAGCTCCGATGGTGATTGGACATTATTCAGCCCGAACGAAGTGCCTGATTTGCACGATCTTTACGGTAAAGAGTTCGAAGAGCGTTACGAATACTACGAAGAAATGGCTAAATACGGCAAGATCAAAACCGCTAAGACCATTCCTGCAAATGTTCTATGGCGCAAAATGTTATCAATGTTGTTCGAAACGGGTCATCCTTGGATTACTTTCAAAGACCCTTGTAACCTGCGTTCACCGCAACAGCATGTGGGTGTTGTCCACAGCTCTAATCTGTGTACCGAGATTACTTTGAACACCAAAGCCGGTGAAGAAATTGCAGTCTGTAACCTGGGTTCAGTCAATTTGCCGAAGCACATGAAAGACGGCAAGTTGGACACTGAGCAGCTGGAAAAAACAGTTTCTACAGCGGTTCGTATGTTGGACAACGTGATTGATATTAACTTCTATCCGGTAGATACCGCACGCAAATCAAACATGCGCCACCGTCCAGTGGGTCTTGGCCTAATGGGCTTCCAGGACGCTCTGTACTTGCAGAAAATTCCTTACACCTCAGAAGCAGCGGTTGAATTTGCTGACAATGCGATGGAAGCGATTTCATACTACGCCATTCAGGCATCAACGGATCTTGCTGAAGAGCGCGGTTCTTATGAAAGCTTCGCCGGTTCTCTATGGTCGCAAGGCGTTCTACCGATTGACTCGATTGAAAAGTTAATCGAAGAACGTGGTGCGGAGTTCATCGAAGTGGATACCAGTTCAACAATGGATTGGGGTACATTACGCGAGCGTGTCAAAACAATTGGTATGCGTAACTCTAACGTGATGGCCATTGCACCAACTGCAACCATCTCTAACATCTCTGGCGTCTCTCAATCAATTGAGCCGACCTACCAGAACCTGTACGTGAAATCGAACCTGTCAGGCGAGTTCACGGTAGTTAATCCATACATGGTTAAAGAACTGAAAGCTCGCAAGCTGTGGGATTCTGTGATGGTTAATGACCTGAAATACTACGAAGGTAGTTTGCAGCACATTGACCGGATCCCAAGTGAAATTAAAGAGCTGTTCGCAACCGCCTTTGAAGTGGAACCAAAATGGTTAGTGGAAGCAGCAAGCCGTCGCCAGAAATGGATCGACCAAGCGCAATCGCTCAACCTATACATGAGCGAACCATCCGGTAAGAAACTGGATATGGTCTATCGCATGGCCTGGTTCCGTGGCTTGAAAACCACTTACTACTTGCGTTCACTAGGCGCAACCAGTACTGAGAAATCAACCATCAGTGATGGCAAGCTCAACGCCGTATCCTCTGGTCCAGCACCAGTCGGCTCGGCAGCACCAGCGGCTTGTGCACTTGATGACCCAGATTGCGAGGCTTGCCAATAACGGCAAGCTTTTCGCTTAAGTGAATAACTAAAAAGAGAAGTGACGACAATGGAATGGGGTCGCAACGAAAGTTCGCCCCTTTTTTCACGAAAATAAAATTGCAATGCAAAAGCGTGAAAAGCACAACCAAATTTAAGAGAGGTAAACATGTTCAACTGGGATGATTACAACAAAGAGGAAAAGGCCGAAGCGCCGAAGAAAGCACAACCCGCTCCTGCTCCCGTAGTCGAAGAGCAGCAAGAGCAAGCTGCGCCTGCACAACAGGCAGCGGCTGAGCCAAAAGCAACTCAAGAAGAGTATGTAGAGCCAGAAGCATTAGACAATCTTGCTAAAGCACAAGCAGCTTTAGAAGAGCTCGACGTAGCGCCAGGTTTAGAAGAATTAGAAATGGGTGCGGCCCGTATCGAAGTTGATGATAAGAAAATGATCAACTGCCGCGCTGATTTGAACCAGTTAGTACCCTTCAAGTACGACTGGGCATGGCAAAAATATCTGGATGGTTGTTCGAACCACTGGATGCCACAAGAAATTAACATGACTAAAGACGTTGCCACCTGGAAAGATCCAAACGGCTTAACTGACGATGAGCGTAAAATCGTTATGCGTTCTTTGGGTTATTTCTCAACCGCTGACTCATTGGTTGCCAACAATCTGGTACTGGCGATTTATCGCTTGATTACCAACCCTGAGTGCCGTCAGTACATTTTGCGTCAAGCATTTGAAGAAGCTATCCACACCCACGCCTACCAATACTGCGTAGAGTCTTTGGGCATGGATGAAGCAGAAGTATTCAACATGTACCGCGAAGTACCAAGCATCGCTAAAAAAGCAGCCTGGAGCATTAAGCACACGCAAGGTATCTCCAACCCAACCTTCAAAACGGGCACAGACGAAGCAGACCAGGAATTGCTACGCAACCTTATCGGCTTCTACTGCGTTACCGAAGGCATTTTCTTCTACTGTGGTTTTACCCAGATCTTATCAATGGGACGCCGCAATAAAATGACTGGTGTTGCTGAACAGTTCCAGTACATCCTGCGCGATGAATCAATGCACCTAAACTTCGGCGTTGACATCATCAACCAGATCAAACTGGAAAACCCACACTTGTGGACAGCAGAATTCAAGCAAGAAGTCTTGCAAATGATTCTTGAAGGCACACAGCTCGAAATTGAATACGCACGTGACACAATGCCACGCGGTGTATTAGGCATGAACGCCGGCATGATGGAAGAATACCTACAGTTCATCTGTAACCGCCGTCTTGCCCAATTAGGCCTGCCTGAGCAATTCAAAAACGTCTCAAATCCATTCCCATGGATGAGCGAAATCATGGACTTGAAGAAAGAGAAAAACTTCTTCGAAACTCGCGTGATTGAATATCAAACTGGTGGCGCCCTGTCTTGGGACTAACACCACATTTAACAGTTGGGGGAACAGAGGAGCTAAGAGACGTCTAACTCCTCTTCCAAGAGCCTGGCAAGCAATTGTCAGGCTTTTTTATTGGTTATATATAATAGGATAAAATCAAATGGACTTACCGAGCGTTTTCTTTAACACCTTTCTTCAAATCTTAGTTCAGTTCTGGTGGATATTCCCTATAGCGCTGTTTCTGGGATTTCTACAATCGCCCTACATCAAAGGCAAGATTGGAGAAAGGCGTGTAAAGTCGGCCTCATCTAGATTAGACCCGAGCCGTTATACTATCTTCCATGATGTCACTTTACCAACCAGCGATGGGACGACACAAATTGATCACATCATCATTTCCAGACAAGGTATTTTTGTTATTGAGACCAAAAACTATTCAGGCTGGATCTTTGGTTCAGAAAAGAGCCGCTTCTGGACGCAGGTAATTTATAAAACCAAGAACAAGTTTCAGAATCCTTTATTTCAAAACTACAAACACATCAAAACTCTTCAAAACCTACTAAAGCTACCCACTCAATATTTTCATTCTGTCATTGTCTTTGCTGATGACTCGACTTTTAAAACCAGTTTGCCTAAAAATATCATAAAAGATTATCAACTTAATAACTATATAAGCAGATTTGAGAGCAATTATTTAGACGACCAGCAAGTGATTGATGCCAGATGTGAAATTGAGGATCACAGGCTACAGCAGGGATTTAAAACAAACCAGAAGCATATTCAAAATTTATCAAAAAACAGGCGCTAGACTTTCCACCTGCCGTAACACTGCTGATTAGACTGTCAGACTTTTTTATGGGTCTTCATCAATCGTCTTTGTGCCCACCCAACGACACAGACGGCAAAAAAGACACTTTAATAGGCGGTAATGAAATCGATTGGCTTAACTGATTTAACAATACAGATTACGGTAACAATAAGACAAATGCGATAATACTGGCCAATGCCATTAATGTGCAGTGTAAATAAACAGGTCCAACAATACATTAATGGATATGTATTAGACATGGTCAATGGAAATAGTGACGGCCAGCCCTTCATTGATAGTATCAGTGACTTAAGTCAGTCTGAGAATGATGCGATTGTACTCAAACATGATCTCAACGAAATCGTAACGGTTGATACTTGGATTGCGTTATTAAAGAAAACGGCTGAAGCTAGTAAAAGAAAGTGAATTAATAATAAGCGATATATTACAAAGCAATGTGGTATCTACTATCAGTACTACTTTGCTTGGTATAAGCCCGTTAAATTAAGCTAACTTTTTATATGTTTTACTAGGTCATCAACTCCCATCGGCTTTGCAAAATAGTAGCCCTGTGCCTCCTTGCAACCACATTGCTTAAGAAAGTTAATCTGTTTTGCATTCTCGACCCCCTCAGCAACAGAACTAATACCAAAGTTGTTAGCTAAGTCGACAATAGATTTAACGATAATTTGTGAATTATTTTCTGTTTCGATTTTATCAATGAAAGAGCGATCTATTTTAAGCTCATCTACTGGCAAGTTTTTTAAGTTAGAAAGCGAAGTAAAGCCTGTACCAAAATCATCAATGGAGAACCGCAAACCAAGTTTCTTTAGGCTCTGGATAAATTTTTGACTCGTCGAAATATCATATATTGCTGTAGTTTCAGTAATTTCTAACTGACAGATTTTTGCGAAGTCCTGATATTCCTGAAAGATGTCATGCAAATTTTTTACCTGCTCTTCAATGTTTAGCTCTTTAGCAGAAATATTAATCGAGACTCTGCTAACCCAGTTTGGAATTAAGTCTGAGTCGAATAATTCTTTCTTGGCATTTGTGATTACCCATCGCGTAATATCAGGCATCAAGCCAATATCTTCTGCAACAGGGATGAATTGGTCAGGAGGTATAAAGCCCAACTGTGGATGTATCCAGCGTAAAAGTACCTCAACTCCAACAACTTCACGGTTTAAAAAAGAAAGTTGAGGCTGGTAAACGACATGAAAGTGCTGAAATAACTCTGGTTGCTTGAGTTCATTGATTAAGTTTTGTCGATGTTGTGCAATGTCAGAGAGTTCTCGACTGAAGAATGAGTACTGCTCCTCTCCATGACTTTTAGCGTTATGTAAAGCTATACTGGCAGCCGAAAGGAGTGACTTACTTTGACTTCCATCAGTCGGTGCAATGGCTACACCCATTGAAAGTTTAAAGGGTATCATTAGTGCCTCACTTGATTTATGGAGCTGTCTAAACACCAACTCAGGAAGGTTATCTATGATGTCCCGATCATTGTCTATTGTGACTGCCAAACCAAACTGATCTGAACCTAATCGACCCATTAAGCTATTGTTGTGAAAATACTCCCAAAGCTGCGAGGTGATTTTCTGTAACACCCTATCTCCAGCCTGGTGACCAAATTCCTGGTTCAATTGTGAAAAGCGATTGATATCAAGATAAATTAGAATGAGAACCTTATTATCTGGAAGGCTAGATAACTGCTTGTCTAGCAACCGAGTAAACTGATAATGTCTTGGCAGCTGAGTAACTGGGTCGAGAATCAGCAATTTCTCTGTACCCTCAACAGCTCGTCTCAACAAAATAAACAAAAGTACAGCCGTAACTAGAACATAAAACCATCCTTTGTATGTTTGCATCAAATTTATCATGGTCGAGTCATCGAAAAGTGCTTCAACTGCTTTATCCGAAAATAGAATCCAGAGCCCACCTATAACGGCATAAATCAAAGTCCCTCTGAATGCGGTAACAAATGTCTTTTTTTGCATGCCTATGCTTATCCTTTTAACTTTCAGTGCTTATTTCTGTGCTTGAATAATCTTGGGTTACTATGAATAAAGGATGACACCCAACGTTCTAGAAATGATCGTTTACGACTTTTTTTAATGTAAATATAACCTAAGATAGCAATCGTCAAAGCACCTATCGAGTCAACGATGAGATCCCACATAGTATCAGTTAAACCAGATGGATCACCGAGCATGGGTTTTTGCATGTTCATGCCAAAGAAACTGTCCATAGCAAACTCAAAGATCTCCCAGACCACCCCAAAGCCTACTGCAAAAAGAAAAGCGAAAAATGCTACAAAACCAGGTTTCATGTGCATACCGATTTCTTCCGTCTCGTTGAGAACATGCACCATCAGGAAGCCGATAATTCCCAGTAGAAATCCAGAAGTGGTATGCAGTGCCACATCCCACCACCAGAAACGTGTGTAATAGTCCCTGATTTCACCAAGAAATAACGAAGCAAAAATAAAAGCAATCGCCATCAAAGAAAATATTGGTGGAATATAAACATCAAAAAACTTGGCCAGAACCAATGGCGCAAGTGTAATGATGATAATTCCTGTCGTAATAACAGCAGTGAACCATTGCTTTGACCATAATGCCAATACCAACTCTGCAATAAGAATAAGCTGTAGAACAATAGTGATCCGCTTGTGAATAATCTGCTCTTGCATAGTAGTTAATTTAAAGTTGTTCTTGCTGAATTTCAATGTACTCTTTTATGGGCATGTCATTAATCATTAGTTCCTCAATAGTGCCCTTCCCTTTATATACACGCACCTTAGCATAAACATCTTCAACCTCATCTCTTTGACGTCGCCACACCGCAGACTCAATTTTGGGGGCATTTTCCTCAGAGGCAAAATAGCGATCGAAAGGTAAACTTACCAGATAGCCACCGTCATAACGTCTATAAAAGGTTTCAAGGTAGAGATAGTCCTGATCATCCTCCGGCTTAACATCGGTTAAAACTTCCAGCACTGCGTAGCCTTCATCATCAACTCCGACTAAGGCGTAGACCCAGTCTTCACTTTCAATTTCTGCTCCTTCCATAACTGGAACCACTTCCTGGTCAGCGGCATAACTCAGGGTCACATAGCGTCCTCGAAAGGGGTCATAGGGGTCGATTGGGCGTGTTTTGAATTTATAGGCAGTTCCTTCTGTCAAAATCTGGTTTTGCTCAAAAATCATATAACCTGGAACAGCAAGTTGAATGGCAAATAAAACGACTAATAAAATCAATGTTGGTTTCATGCTGCTTCCTCCTGTTGTGCTGACACGTCCCGTTTGAGCTTCCTGTTATACCAAATGTTAACTCCGAGGAAGGCACTACCAATAAAGATAAATACAATACCTTTGAGCACAAAGGGGATGTCACTATCAAAGAAACGGAACAATACCAGGAAGGAGAACCAGAGCAGGCCGGCATTAAGCAACATGAGTCTATGTTGATTGATCCCTTGCGACATTATGACCACTGAGGCAATCAAGACATAAAGATTTGTAAGAGTGATATAGACCAGCTCTGGCAATTTAATTGGAATGCCGATGACTCCTAGTATCGCCAGCAACATGCTAGTGATCAACGCCCACTGGTTGATCCCCAGACGCTTAAACTTGAGGATGATAAAGCCAATCGTTGCCAATACTGATATTGCAAAAACCAGTAGAATCAAATAATCATTAAATACAAACTTTGACTCTGAATCCAAGTGGCTGTACCGATAAAAACCCTCCCAGGTCAGCATGAGACTGATGCTGGCAATACCCAGGGCTCCAGCAGATGAAAAAGGATTGCCCCAGAAGCCATGACTCTTAAAACCGAAGAGCCACTTGCCTAAAGAATAATATAAAACTGATAGCGCGAGCAGGATGTATATCATCCAGTCGTCGATGGGGGATTTCCAACTAACGCTATAAATTATAGAGAAGGTACTGCCAATGATCACAAACCACAGCGCCCATTGGAATAATACATATCGCTGCTGTTTGTAAAGGCCGTATAAATAAGGGGCAAGCAACAGGTAATAGAGCCAATAGGGTTCACGCTCTAAGCCACACAGCCATAATATTAATGCGCAAACAAGGATCAAGACTCCCGCTGAACCAATTAAATAAAGGATTGGAATACCGAGCACCAGCCAGGTCACTAAAAATCGTTCCAGATCCCCATAGATATGATAGGTCTGGCTGATTAAAGCAATACTTGCTGCTGTCGCGAAAAATAATAAGGTTCCGGCTGCTTCTCTTAAGCCTGTTAACTGCGGCTTATAACGGACAGAGTACCAGGCAAGAGCCTGCGCCACTATTAACGGTAGGATAGACAGAACGGTCCGTGTTCCCTTGCCAAAGCTTTCCCAATTATGGGCAACTAACAAAATAATACCGCCCCCAATCAGAATGGCACCCAGCGAGATGAGCAATAAACTGCTCCAGCTAGAATAAAAGCTGTCGACATGGCTGGTGGAATATCGATTGAGTATTTGAGCTTGTTGTTCCGCCCTAATTATCCCCTGCTTAACCCAATCCCCAGACTCACTCTCTAGCCAGCTTTTTTGATTTTTAGTGCACTGTTTAGGTTCCATGAGATCCTTCCGTTTATATTTTATCCAACACTATAGCATTGAGACTAACGGATGCCTATTGCCTATTTTTTCTGCTAAAGTATTGTAACTTGCTGACAAACATAGGTTTCAATCATGGTATTTATTCTTGTCGTGACCATTATATTGATCATGATAACCGTTGGCGTTCACTACCAGGTGCTTTATGGCATCTCAGTTTTCCTAGAGCGAATAAAAACAGCTGGGCGCTATAAGGTTATGCTTGGAGTATTAATGGCCCTGATCGCACACTTTATAGAGATTTGGATATTTGGAATTGCTTATTACCTGATTAGCAACTATCACGAAAGTCCAGATAATCTAGTCAATGTTGACGGGGAAGTCGTGAATGACTTTTTCAGCTGTATTTACTTTTCTTTTGCGTCATACAGTAGCTTAGGTTTCGGTGATATTGTACCGGAGGGCCCAATCCGATTTATGTCAGGCATTGAGGCTGTAATCGGCCTAGTTTTTATTGCTTGGACGGCATCATTACTCTACCTGGAAATGCAAAAACACTGGATTAAGCCTCATCAGAAATAGATTTTAGCCACCAAGAAATTAAAGCTTAACGATTAGGGTGTGAAGTTAAAGGGAAATATCTACAGGATAATTTATGTCACTCCCGCGAAGGCGGGAGTCCATAAAGATATTTCTAAAGAATGGATTCACCCAAGCGCATTCCTTTTAGTCACCCGCCTTCACGGGCGACCACAGGGAGTGCCCGTGGTAAATGACAATACTTGATTTGGAAGTTGACCGGATTATGCGAAGTTCTTCGCAGCAAAGTCCCAGTTAGCCAGTTCCCAGAAATGCTTCAAATATTCTGGGCGAGCGTTACGATAATCAACGTAGTATGCATGTTCCCAAACGTCAACAGTCAACAATGGAGTCATGCCTGCGTCAGTAATTGGTGTGCCAGCATTGCTAGTGTTAACAATTTCTAAATTTCCGCTGGAGTTTTTAACTAGCCAAGTCCAACCAGAACCAAAATTACCGGCAGCACTAGCTGTAAATTTCTCTTTAAAGTCAGCGAAAGAACCGAATGCTGAATTAATGGCATCAGCTAATGCACCTGATGGTTCACCACCACCATTTGGGCTTAAGCTGTTCCAGTAGAATGTGTGATTCCATACTTGCGCGGCATTATTGAAAACACCACCTTCAGATGTACGGATAATATCTTCAAGTGATTTACCTGCGAAATCAGTGCCGTCAATCATCTTGTTCAAGTTAGTCACATAGGCTTGATGGTGCTTGCCATAATGATAATTGATGGTTTCTTCTGAAATATGTGGCGCTAACGCATCACGGTCATATGGTAATGCAGGAAGTTCAATTGCCATGTTATCTCTCCTAGTTTGAAAATTGGGTTACAGAAAAAATTGTTACGCTCACTGTATAGGTCATACATTCTAACACGTTAAAATCTACGACCCAATAGAGCCCAGCTATCACAGTCGGATTTTGTAGACTCTATTAGCCTTTGATTGGCTTTGACTTTCCCTGCCATTCCCTTATTATCATTGTTCATTTAATCAATAATAAAAGACATCATGCAAATATTAATCCTGACTTGCGCCTTTCTTTGCGGTTTTCTGATCATGACAATAGAACTGCTGGGCGGTAAGATCCTTTCGCCCTACTTTGGCGGCAGTGTTTATGTCTGGGGAAGTATAATCACCGTCTTTATGCTGGCACTTTCCATTGGCTACCTATTAGGCGGGAAACTGTCATTAAATAATCCCAACACACGTAAATATGGCATTATATTTATGCTGGCGGCTCTTACAGTTGTCCCCTTAACTATGGGGCATGTGGCTGTTTCAGAGTGGGTATTTGATGTAACGGATGATCCACGATATGGCTCACTATTAGCCTCTATTATTCTATTCCTTATCCCAACCATTATTTTGGGTATGATTGCGCCCTACTCGGTTCGATTACTGGTGAGAACCACGCACAGCAGTGGCCAAACCGCCGGTTTCTTATATTTTGTATCCACGCTAGGCAGCGCCGGGGGAACTTTAGCGACCTCTTTCTATCTAGTATTATGGTTTAAGATTGATCATATTTTGTACGGTTCTGCGCTGATTTTATTTACCATCGGTTTGATTGCTTTCTTCTTCCCGCAACCGCCGCTGTCCGCAACCGTCAACTCTAACTCAAAAGCCTAATAGGATGTTTATGAAATCACTTCTCATAAAAACGATTATCACTGCGCTGGCAGCTACTGTGGTTTTTGTCGCCACGCCCGAGCAAGCCAGAGCTGAAATCATCGAGCAAGAACGCTCACTTTATCAGAATGTATACATGGTTGAAGAGTACGGCATGCACTGTATGCGGTTCCGCAAGAAGAATAAGAATGACCTCAGTCAGTCCTGCGTATTTCTGGATGCCCCGGAAATCTTTGTTTTTGATTATTACAAACAGGCAATGGGCGCAACTTTCTTCCTCAAGGATCCTAAGGAAATACTTATCATCGGTCTTGGTGGCGGTGTTTTAGCCAACACCTTCGGTGAAGTTTATCCCGATGCCCATATAACTTCCGTCGAGATTGATCCGGTTGTAGTCAAAATGGCGAAAAAATATTTCGACTACGACGACTCCAAACCAAATGTTGAAACTCACGTCCGCGATGGTCGCGTATTTGTAAAGCGCGCTTTAAAAGACGATAAGCGTTATGACTTTATCTTACTGGACGCCTTCAACAGCGACTATATTCCAGAGCATATGATGACCAAGGAGTATCTGGAAGAAGTTAAAGCACTGGCCAAAGACGATGGAATCATTATGGCTAACACCTTTAGCACCAGTGATTTGTTTCATCATGAGTCAGCCACATACGCTGAAGTTTTTGGCCCCATGTACCAAATCAACTTCAAGGACAAGAAGACTAATCGCGTAATCGTGGTCAGTAAAAAGCCATTACCTGAAAAGCGTGATCTACTGAAAAAAGCGAATGAATTGAAAGGCAGGCTGCTGATTTATGGTGTAGACACATTGGCTTTATTCGACGCCATCAGTGATGAAGTTAACTGGGACACTGAGGCCAGAGTGTTGACTGACCAATATTCTCCAGCCAATTTGCTTAAATAACAAACGATATTGAGCCGTATTGAATACTGTCACCCCACTGGCGGGTGTTTGACGTCACCGCCAGTGACACTTCTATGGATAATCTCTAATCGAAAACACAGCAAACGGAGACATTAATGGTTATCAAAAAACTGCGCGAACAAAAGCAATGGTCACAAGAACAGTTAGCCACATTAAGTGGTTTAAGCATCCGCACCATTCAGCGGATTGAAAGTGGCAATCGCGCCAGTTTGGAGTCATTAAAGTCTCTCGCTGCTGTTTTCGAAACTGATATCGAAACATTACAAAAGGAGATTATCGTGATAGACAAGAAAACCGAAGAGTGGAAAGCACAGCCCTTATACTTACGTTTAAACCTAGTAGGCATTAGGAAACGCTCACATTTGATATTTTTGGAACAGGCTTTTGCGCTTGCAGGGCTAATAACGTGGCTTGGGGGCATATTCCTTGAAGCGGCACTTCTGCCTTTTGCACCTGCACTATTCTTTAGTGCATATATCGCTGCTTACACAGTTCGCAAGGGTGACCAAGCTAAAGTTTGGTAAATCCTATAAGGAGAAGCCAAAAAAGACTTACAGCTAACCTCGAACAAAGCTAACAAATATAGCTAATTTATGTCATTCATCACGGCGCTTTCTGGGGTCGCCCGCTAAAGCGAGCGACTACAAAGCCACTGGATACCGCAGTATGACAAACATTCCTATCAATTATTTAGGAGCACGATCAAAAAAAGGCGCTTAAAGCGCCTTTTTTATTGAGTGCGTGATAAGTGTTAGAACTTCAACGCCTGATCAATATCAGCAATCAAATCTTCAACGTCTTCAATGCCTACCGATAAACGCACCAGGTTTTCCAAAATGCCGATTTCCTGACGGATCTCGTAAGGTACCGAAGCGTGAGTCATGATTGCAGGATGATTAGACAAACTTTCAACACCACCTAAACTTTCAGCCAAAGTAAATAACTTCAACTTTTCCATAAAGGTACGTGAATTCTTGGCTGCCTGCTCTTCGGTGTCTCCTTTGACCAGAATTGAGATCATACCACCGAAACCTTTCATCTGTTTCTTAGCCAGTTCATGCTGAGGATGCGAAGCAAGCCCCGGAAAATAAACCGCATCAATTTGCGGGTGCTTGGCTAAATGCTCAGCGATAATCTGACCACTGGCATTATGCTGCTTCATACGTAGTGCTAACGTTTTAAGGCCACGTAATGCAAGGTAACTATCGAATGGGCCCTGAATCGCTCCAACTGAGTTATGCAGGAAAGCCATTTGCTCACGCAACTCACCGTTATCACCAACCACTGCCATACCACCGACCATATCAGAGTGACCGTTTAAGTATTTAGTCGCTGAATGCATCACGATATCAAAACCATAATTCAATGGTTGTTGATTGTAAGGTGTAGCAAAAGTGTTATCGGCTACAGCAATCAGGTTGTGTTTCTTAGCAAAATCAGCAATCGCCTGCATATCAACCACTTTCAACATCGGATTCGTTGGACTTTCAACCCAAATCATCTTCGTGTTTGGCTTGAGTGCTTTTTCCAGATTGCTTAAATCAGACAAGTCGACAAAGCTGAAATCAAGATTAGCTGTACGCTTACGCACTTTATCGAACAAGCGGAAAGTACCACCATAAAGATCGTCCATCGCAATAACGTGCGAACCGGCATCCAATAACTCAAGAATGGTGCTGGTTGCCGCCATGCCTGAAGCAAAGGCATAACCCTGCTTACCGTCTTCTAAATCGGCTACACAGCGCTCATAAGCCATACGCGTTGGGTTTTGACTACGTGAATACTCATAGCCAGTATGTTCACCAGGACTTGGCTGGGCATAAGTCGAGGTAGTAAAAATAGGAGGCATCACAGCGCCAGTGATTGGCTCTGGTGATTGACCAGCGTGAATCACGCGGCTAGCAAATTTCAATTTTTTATCTGACATAGAATTCTTTACCTTTAAACCTTAACGATTTGTTCTAAAAGCGAGGACGGTCGGCTTTAGCCTGTTCTTTCTTGTACTGTTTAACAATACGATAGGCTTTAAAAATTTGTTTGTGGAATGGAATCATCAATAAGACACCAACCACCATAATAATCCAAGGGTAATAGGGCCAGTTGATAGCGTTAATCAACAGACCACCATTCTTCTCATTGTTCATATAGATTTCATAACCGGCGAAAACCACTAGTGCCATGCCAATTATATCGAGTAACAATGCGACAGCAGAGAGCTTAAATGCTTCATGCTGTTGGCTTGATTGCGGATTTTGCTTTTCATTCAAACCGCTCATTACAGAAACCCTTTTTCCTTCATCCACTCATCGTTATACATTTTTGACAAATAACGATTACCGGTATCGCAGACCAAGGTCACCACATTCTTAGGTTCGGTCTGCTCCTGACAATAACGTAAAGCTGCTGCTAACAAGGTACCGGTTGAAGAGCCACCCATAACCGCTTCTTTACGCATCAAGTCACGCGCTGCCATCAGCGCATCCTTATCAGTAACGGTGTAAGCCTTATCAAACAGGCTCATATCGCAAATATCAGGGATAAAATCTTCACCAATTCCCTCAATTACCCAGCTTCCAGCTTCTTTGATTTCACCGGTTTTCAAGTAATCAACTAGAATCGAGCCTTCCGGATCGGCTAATACCATTTCGACATTCGGATTCTTTTCCTTCATGTAACGACCAATGCCAGTTATGGTGCCGCCTGAACCCACGCCCAATACGACTGCGTCAACTTTGCCATCCAGCTGCTCCCAGATTTCCGGGGCTGTAGTTTCGTAATGCGCCTGAATATTAGCGTCGTTAGAGAATTGATTGATAAAGAACCAGCCGTTTTCTTCCGATAAGCGTTTAGCCACATCCTGATAATACTCAGGATGGCCTTTGCCGACGTCCGAGCGGGTACGAAGCACTTCCGCACCAAAAGCGCGCAAGTTATATTCTTTCTCCATACTCATCTTGTCCGGCATAACGATTTTCAAGGTATAGCCTTTCTGAGATGCTACTAAGGCAAGACCCAGCCCAGTATTACCGGCAGTTGCTTCGATCAGCGTATCGCCTGGCTTGATATGGCCCGCTTTCTCAGCAGCTTCAATCATACTGACCGCAATGCGATCCTTAATCGAAGCTCCAGGGTTTTGCGACTCCATCTTACCAAACAGGCGACATTTGCCTGTATCCAGATTTTGGAATTCCACCATTGGCGTATGGCCAATCATCTCAAGAATATTGCTGTATACCTTCATAAAACCTTCGCGTTTAGGTTATAACAACCGGTTATTTGTCGAATGGCCGCTACTTTACCATATTGCTCAATCGAATAAACCCATTTGATCAGATCCAACCAGTTGCCTCAGCAGTGACATCCTTATAGCCATAAAGCATACTAACCGCCAATTTTTCATCCATATAAAAGCTATAAAATGTTAGATCGCGCCAGTGTCATTGATAACAATTTTCAGATTGCTGTGAAAACAGCAAAATTCCCAGAAAAAGTTAGTAATATCAAAGCGTCAGTGACGCAGCTCTCGCCTAACGAGTTTGTCGAACTATTCGAATCTCAAGTCATCAGCCGCCATCTCGACTTACGTGCCAGAATTCTCAAGGATCAAGGTATTGGCTACTACACCATTGGTAGCAGCGGACACGAGGGCAATGCGGTTCTGGGTAAAGTGTTCCGCCATACCGATATGGCCTTTTTGCACTACCGCTCAGGCGCTTTAATGACTCAACGCTCGCGCCAATTGCCTAATATCGACCCGATTCGCGATCAAATTTTATCGCTGGTAGCAGCCAAAGAAGACCCTATCTCACAAGGTCGTCATAAAGTCTTTGGTAGCGCGCCCTTATTCGTGCCACCACAAACCAGTACCATTGCCTCGCATCTACCCAAAGCGATGGGAGCCGCCTGGTCTCTCGGACGTGCAGAGCGCAACAATTATGATGCCAACATTCCCGGCGACAGCGTGATTTTGTGTAACTTTGGTGACGCCAGTTTTAACCATGCCACCGCCCAGTCAGCATTTAATACTGCCCAATACCTGTCTTATAAAGGCGAACCTTTGCCGCTGGTCTATATCTGCGAAGACAATGGCATTGGCATTTCGGTTTCAACACCACCGAACTGGGTCGAAAATAACGTTAGAAATCGCCAAAGTATTGAGTACATCCAGTGTAATGGCCTGCATCTGCCGGATGTTTATCTGGCAGCACTTGAAGCCGAAGAGATTGCCCGCCATGAGCGACGCCCAGTGTTCCTGCACATGAAAACAGTGCGCTTGATGGGCCATGCTGGCAATGATACCGAAAGCATTTATCACAGTATCGAACAGATTGAGCAAACCGAAGCACAGGATCCCTTATTACACTCGGCACGAATCTGCATCGAAGCAGGTTATCTCTCAACCGAAGATGTACTCGATATGTACGAGAACACTCGTCAAAAAGTAGAGAAAACGGCAGAACAGGCCATCAATCTACCTAAAATCAGCACTGCCGAGGAAGTATGCGCTTCCATCGCACCTGAGCTGCCTGCCAAAGAGAAGCCTCCTATCGCTAAAATCACGCGTCGCCAGGAGCTTTTCGAGATTGGTCGCCAGTTTAAGTTTCTGGATAAGCCACGCAGCATGGCGCAACTGATCAACTATGCACTGACCGATTTGATGGAACAATATCCAAACTCCATCATGTTCGGCGAAGATGTCGGTAAAAAAGGCGGTGTTTACAGCATTTCCACTAATTTACAGAACCGGTTTGGCGAGCATCGTGTTTTTGACACTCTATTAGATGAAACCAGTATTTTAGGTACCGCCATTGGCGCAGCCCATTTAGGTTATCTGCCGGTTCCAGAAATTCAGTTTTTAGCTTATACCCACAATGCGATTGACCAAATTCGCGGCGAAGCATCTACGCTATCCTTCTTCTCGAATAACCAATTCACCAATCCAATGGTGGTTCGAGTCGCAGGCCTGGCCTATCAGAAAGGCTTCGGTGGGCATTTCCACAACGACAACAGCATTGGTTTCTTGCGTGAGATTCCGGGAGTCATTCTGGCCTGTCCTTCCAATGGTCAGGATGCCGCCAAGATGATGCGCGAAGCGTTCCGTCTGGCTGATGAACAAAAACGCGTCGTCGTTTTCCTCGAACCAATTGCCTTATATCACGCCAAAGATCTGCACGAAACCGGTGACAACGGTTGGCTGTTTGAATATCCCGAACCTAATGAAGTGACTGAGTTTGGTGAGCCGGGTTTACGCAAACCGGTCAACAATAAAGGCAAAGAAGTTGATAGCAAAGATATGCTGATCATCAGCTATGGCAACGGCTATTACCTGTCCGCACAGGCGCAAAAAGACTTAAGCGACAAACATAAGCTGGATGTCACTATCATGGATTTACGATGGCTTGCCCCGTTAAATCATGACCAAATTGCCGCAATTGCCAGCCAATATAAGAAAGTATTGATTGTCGACGAATGCCGCAAAACCGGTTCGGTCAGTGAAGAAGTTATCACCGGCCTGGTTGAACGCCTCGACAAGCTACCGCAAATCAAGCGCATCACCGGCCACGACACCTTCATCCCAATTGGCACTTCATGGCAGTACGTTCTTCCCAGCAAAGACGACATTATCAAAGCTGCCGTTGAGTTAAAGGCATTATAATGCTTTGCTGCAAATGATATCAGTCTGACTTTGTTGTGTAGCAACATTCGGTTCAGCAACCATCGCTCATAAAAAATGCCGCTTTAAAGCGGCATTTTTTTCAACTAACTATTGTAACTAACTATCCTGCTGGATAAATATAACTCGCCTGTAAGCCTAGCGGAATACCAATCCACCAGTAGGCTAACAGGAACAAACTCCAGCCAATCAGGAAGGCGATAGAGAACGGCAGCATCATGGCGACCAAGGTGCCGATACCGGTTCCCTTAACGTATTTCTGACAGTAAACCACCACCAATGGGAAGTATGGCATTAATGGTGTGATGATATTCGAGCTTGAATCACCGACACGGTACGCAGCCTGGGTTAAGTCAGGAGAAATGCCTAACTGCATCAACATTGGTACAAAGATTGGTGCTAACAATGCCCATTTTGCTGAAGCAGAACCGACAAACAAATTCACAAAAGCGGTTAAGAAAATAATACCGACGATAGTGACAGCGCTTGGCAGAGCCATCGCTTTAAGCACCTGCGCCCCTTCTATGGCCAACAATGCACCTAGATTTGATTGTGAGAAAGCTGCAATGAACAAGGCACAGAAGAAAGCCATTACGATGTAGTAAGCCATACCGTGCATTGCTTTACTCATAGCATCAATCATGTCTTTAGTGGTTTTAAAGGTCCCTGCTGTAAAACCATAAACCGCACCCGGAACCCAGAATAATAAGAAAATCAAAGGTACGATGGATTTCATCAAAGGAGCCTGAAATGAGGTTAAAGAACCGTCATGTCGCAATGAAGAGTCAGCACCTAAGGATGCGTAAATCAATATGCCAATGCCCGCAAGCATTACTAAAGTAGAAATCACGAATGCCTTTTTTTCTTTACCTGTAATTTCATGGAACTCTGGTAAATCATCCGTATCACCATCAACTGGTGTCTTTTGCAAGCGTGGCTCAACAATACGAGCAGTGATAAACCAACCCAAAAGAATAATGAAAACGCTCGAAATACCAGTAAAGAACCAGTTATTCAAAGGATTCACCGACATGCCAGGCTCAATGATATGAGCAGCAGACTGAGTAAAACTTTGCAATAAAGGATCAATACCCGATGGAATAAAGTTGGCACTGAAGCCACCGCTCACCCCAGCAAATGCCGCAGCGATACCCGCCAATGGATGACGTCCCATCGCATAATAAATCACACCTGCTAATGGAATAACCAATACATAACCTGCATCGGTGGCTGTGTGACTGACAATCGCAATTAAGATAATCGTTGGCGTCAATAAGAACTGTGGCGTTCTCTTAAGCATCAATTTGATGCCGGTATTGATATAACCAGAATGCTCCGCAACCCCAACACCTAACATTGCCACCAATACAACCCCAAGAGGGGCAAAGCTGGTGAAGGTCACCACCATGTTAGACAGGAAACTGGCTAACGAATCGCCCGTTAAAAGGTTGTTGACGATAATGGTTTCGCCAGTGCGTGGGTCAATCGCATCAAAGCTTATGCCAGAAAGCAGCCATGACAGCACCCAAATAATCAGCATCGCTGATAAGAAAATCATCGCCGGGTCAGGCAGTTTATTACCGACTCGCTCGATCCCATTTAAAAAACGAGCGATAGCCCCAGTCGGCGCAGCCCCATTGTTATTATCCATCTCATTTCCTCAAATTAAGCCAAGTGCAAAGTTATACCTTATCTAGCAAGCCATATTCAAGCAAACTCAGGTCTTATCAGCCATTTAGAGCCATCTATATGCTTGAAAAATATGCGTATGCTTGAAAATTAAACAACCACCCCAATCTTGATTAGACACAATCAAAAATAACGATCTATGACAGCACTCTATATTGTCCTCGCCGCCTCTGTTTTTGCCATTATCTGGATTCTCAGTTCCAATTACCGTAAAAAACGCAAAAGACAACAGGTTGCCAGCCAACCTTTCCCGAAAGAGTGGCGACAAATCCTACGCAATAACCTGCCTTTCTTTTATAAGATGCCCACTGACCTGCAGTTACAACTCAAGGACAAAATGCAGATTTTTCTGGCTGAAAAAGACTTTGTTGGCCGTAAAGGCCAGGACATTACCGATGAAGTTAAAGTCACCATCGCCGCTCAGGCATGTATGCTGCTGCTCAATCGTCCCACCGACTTTTACCCCTTCCTGAAAACCATCGTAGTTTACCCGGCGGCCTTTATCACCCGCCACAACCGCTATGATGCCTCCGGTATTCAAAGCGAAGAGCCAAGGGTATTACTTGGCGAGTCATGGAATCGTGGCCAGGTCATTCTGTCCTGGACTGACTCCGCCAATGGTGGTGCTGATTTTGAAGATGGCCATAACCTGGTGATTCATGAGTTCGCTCACCAACTGGATGGCGAGTCTGGCGTCACTAATGGTGCGCCCCCTTTATCAGCTGAACAGAATTATAAACAATGGGCTCAAATTATGTCTCAAGAGTTTCAGGAGTTGCAACGCAAAGCATCAACAGGTGAACAGACTTTATTGGACAAGTACGGAGCCACCAATCCTGCAGAGTTCTTTGCAGTAGCCACCGAAATCTTTTTTGAAAAACCTCGCGAACTTAAACAGCTTCATTCAGAGCTCTACCAAGAGTTCCAAAAGTATTACGGCATCAATCCTGCAGAGTGGTAAGAATATCATCACAAACTGTTCAATTAATGAGCAAACGATTGATTATTCGAGTATAATTGCGCGCTGGACTGACAAGGTTCTGATCCTGCCAGCGGTGCGCCCTATCCGCGACAGAATAGACAGCAATTAACTAATCTCTTCGCTGCCGATTGAATTCAATAAACTTCAACCTCCTCCTTGCCAGATCGGTTCCAATTTTCTTAATGATATCAGGGAGATATGCTATGAAAACCCGATCTAGAATACACCAGGCTTTAACTCTAACCTGCGTTTCAACTCTTTTCCTTACAGCTCATGCTGCTACCGCCAGTGAGCAGAAAAGAATAGACCAGGCTCGTTCTTCAGCCCCGCCCTCCGTTAGCGCCGAAGCCACCATTATTGATAATGGAAAGGTGTTGGTTGAAGGAAGTAATGGCTGGGTATGTATGCCAGATACACTTCCAAACGATAATGCGCCACTCTGCGTGGATGATGTTTGGATGGAAATGATGCAGGCAATGAGCAAAAAAGAAGACTTCACAGCTAATAAAATTGGCTTTTCTTATATGTTGATGGGTGATCAAGGTGCAGGGGTTAGCAACTCGAACCCACATCACCATGATCATAAAAATTCTGATGATTATGTAGAAACCGGCCCACACTTAATGATCATAGTACCCAAAGGCATGTTGACCGGAATCACAGACGACGCATCTAAAGGTGGACCTTTTGTAATGTGGGGTGACACTCCCTATGCACACATCATGGTTCCGATAGAAGATTTGAAGAAATAGTCGCAAACAGAAAAAAGCCCACTCAAAGTGGGCTTTTCATTTTTTGTCCAAACTAGGTTTAAAAATAACTTCCTAACTGAATGCTTGTCATCCAAGCATCTTCTGCATAACTATCCCACTCGGCTCGTAAAAACCATTGCTCAGAAAAGTCCCACTGAAGACCTAACCCGAAGGCTAGTTGAACAGAGGATTCCTTAGAATATGGGATCTGCTCATGTGCGCTATTATTAATATTGGCTAACCCAAAAGTTACGTAAACATCAATCTCGCTTTCGGTCTCTAAAAAACTGTATTGAGCCATAAGTGAAGGGATTTCGTAATCAATATTAGGATTACTAACCTGGGCTTCTATTAAAGGAGAAATATTGCCCACGCCGGCTTCTCCCGGATCAGCATAGGCTAGTTGTAAACTCCATTGAGGGTCGATTTTGTAGCCGATATAAACAATATAACCATCGCTACTGCTATCATTAGTGCTCCAGCCCATCGCCTGCCCTTTAGGCTCAAGTTGGCTATAGCCATAGCCCAATCCCCAATACAATTTTTCGGAATTGTCACTCTGGTCAGCATAAGATATCACAGGCAAGAATATTACTAATACCAGTACTCCCCAAACAGTATTCCAGCTTTCTTTTTTCATAATAGATCGACCTCTTGCCAATAAAACCACTGCCAGCGCTATTAGTAACCATATCGAACTTGAGCCACCGCCAGACACAGCTGTTTGTAGACTCCCTCCTGAAACAGGTTGGAGATAATCAGGTGTTCCATCTCCGTCAGAATCTGTTGCAGTTTCATCTTCATCTGGAATTCCGTCATTATCAGCATCAATATCCTGGAAGTCATAATTGCCATCACCGTCGGTATCCGGTACTGGTAAAGCACTTTTTGAATTATCTCCGTTTATATCACCATCGAAGTCATCCATGATGCCATCTTGATCTGCATCTATCGTACCATCAACAATACCATCGCCGTTTGCATCAATTGATGATTCACCTCCGGCTTCGATTAAGTCAAAGATACCATCATTATCAGAATCAAGATCCAGGTGATCAGGCGTGCCATCACCATCAGTATCGGTTACCGATAAATCAATTATATCATCAAAGCCATTCTCATCATTATCAATAAAGCTATCGATGCGCCCATCATGATCATCATCAACACCCTCCGACTCTTTTAGATCAGTGATACCGTCATTATCAGAATCTAAATCCAGATAATCGAAAATACCGTCTTGATCGTGATCTTTTAACTCGATTGACAAATCCAAGTTATCATCAATACCGTCACCATCAGTATCTACAAAGCTATCAAGCTGGCCATTCTCATTGTTAGAGCTGGTAAAGCCAGCCTCATAAGCATCACTAAGGCTATCATTATCGCTATCAACATCCTGAAGATCTGGAATACCATCACTATCAGAATCTAATAACGCAACCTCATCACTAATACCGTTATAGTCAATATCAACGCCTCCTTTTGTATCGACATCAAAGACATCAACAATACCATCACCATCGCTATCAGTAGCCGCAACCTGACTTTCAATCGTGTCCAAGATTCCATCATTATCAGAATCCTGATCTAAGTAATTTGGAGTGCCATCACTATCCTTATCACTATTGCCCTCAAAAGCATCCGGCGCACCGTCATTATCGGAGTCAAAATCCAAATAATTAGAAACTAAATCGCCATCGGTGTCGGTCATGCCTTCCTCTTCATCAGTGATACCATCATTGTCTGAATCAGTATCCAAATAATTTGGCAAGCCATCACCATCGACATCATCATTACCTTCGAGATTATCCAGAATACTATCATTGTCAGAGTCGGTATCTAGATAATCCGGAATGCCATCGCCATCAAAATCTGTATTTCCTTCATAATCATCTGGTATACCGTCACCGTCAGAATCCTCATCTCGGAAGTCAGGAATACCATCACCGTCCGTATCAGTCGTACCTTCATCTAAATCAGGAATACCATCGCCGTCCGTATCTTCATCTCGGAAATCAGGAATACCATCGCCGTCCGTATCAGTCGTACCTTCATCTAAGTCAGGAATACCATCGCCGTCAGAATCGTCATCTCGAAAATCAGGAATACCATCACCGTCTGTATCGGTTGTACCTTCTTCTGCGTCCGGAATACCGTCACCATCGGAATCGTCATCTAAGCGATCCACCACACCATCTCCATCTGTATCAATATTTTCTTCGTCAGCGTCTGGAACGCCATCGCTATCAGTGTCAGTGTCTAAATAATCAGGAGTACCATCTCCATCCGTGTCCACAACACCCTCAATACTATCGTTAACGCCGTCACCATCAGAATCCACATCCAAATAGTTAGGTGTGCCGTCACTGTCCGTATCAGCAGTACCCTCTACATTATCGTTTATGCCGTCACCATCAGAATCCACATCCAAATAGTTAGGTGTACCATCGCTATCAACATCGGCGGTTCCTTCATTCACATCAGGAATACCATCACCATCAGAATCCACATCCAAATAGTTAGGTGTGCCGTCGCTGTCCGTATCGGTAGTGCCTTCAACACTATCATCGATCCCGTCACCATCAGAGTCGGTGTCTAAATAGTTCGCGGTACCATCGCTGTCCGTATCGGTTGCGCCTTCAACACTATCATCGATCCCATCACCATCAGAGTCTGTATCCAAATAGTTCGCGGTACCATCGCTGTCCGTATCGGTTGCGCCTTCAACACTATCATCGATCCCATCACCATCAGAGTCTGTATCCAAATAGTTCGCGGTACCATCGCTGTCCGTATCGGTTGTGCCTTCAACACTATCATCGATCCCGTCACCATCAGAGTCGGTGTCTAAATAGTTCGCTGTACCATCGCTGTCCGTATCAGCAGTACCTTCTACATTATCGTCAATACCATCGCCGTCCGAATCGGTATCTAAATAATTTGCAGTACCGTCGCTGTCAACATCCGTAGAACCTTCAATGGCATCTGGAATACCGTCATCATCAGAGTCGGTGTCTAAGTAGTTAGGTGTGCCGTCACTGTCACTATCGGTAGAACCTTCTGTAACATCTGGAATACTATCGCCGTCAGAGTCTGAGTCTAAATAGTTAGGTGTTCCATCACTATCACTATCAGTCGTGCCTTCCACCCCATCGTTAATACCATCATTATCAGAATCTGGGTCAAGAAAGTTTGAAACACTATCCCCATCGGTATCAACCGTACCTTCAACTGCATCTGGGATGCCATCACCATCAGAATCCGTATCAAGATAATTAGAAGTGCCATCATTATCAGCATCTCCGACTCCTTCAGTAGCATCTAGAATGCCATCACCATCGGAGTCTGTATCAAGATAATTAGGCGTACCATCATTATCAGTATCAATGGTTCCTTCAGTAGCATCTGGGATGCCATCACCATCAGAATCCGTATCAAGATAATTAGGTGTGCCGTCATTATCAGTATCAATGGTTCCTTCAGTAGCATCTGGAATGCCATCACCATCGGAGTCTGTATCAAGATAATTAGGTGTGCCGTCACCATCAGCGTCACCATTGCCTTCGGTGCTATCTGGAATACCGTCACCATCAGAATCCAACTGAATCGAAGTAGTAAAGTTGATCGACGTTAGATTTCCTGATGAGTCAGTTGTTTCGGCAGTTAAAGTATGAGAGCCATCACCCAGCGGTGTGGTTGATGTACAACTCCAGGCACCGCTTGATACGGTTGCATTACATAAAATATTATTACCACTATCCGTTACGGTAACTGTTGCACCATCAGGCTGATCAGTCGTGCCATCGAAAGTTGGTGTACTGTCTGGAGTTGGCCCGACATTATTAGCCGTTAAAGTAGGGGCTACTGCATCTTTATCTGCATACACCGTTACCGCATTTCCAGTATTGCTAGAGGAGTCTGTCTGACTCGCATTCACGATAATGGCATTAGTTCCATCGGCAACTCCACTGACATCAAAAGTAGCCCCCCAGCTTCCATCAGGTTGACAGGTAACAGCTTGTGTCGAAGGAGTCGCTCCTGTGATGCTTGCAGTAACATTACCATCCCCCACAGTACAAGTTCCTGAAACTGGATAATTCGTTTCATTTGATGAGTTTGCCAATGGTACGGCAGAGATACTAACCACGGGAGCGGTGGCATCATTAACCGTAATGGTGACAGTTTCATCCGTCGTTAAAGAGTCGGAAGATGTAAAAACTGTATCGGTACCACGTACTGTAATTTGACCAGTTAATAGTGTAGAAACACCTTCCGGTAAAGATGCAGATCCCGCAGTAAAGGTTTTGACAACTACCTGCTCATCACCCGCATCATTTTTTATCGCATAGTTCCCATTTAATGAAGATAAATCTTGTCCATGATTATTGATATTATCTATGCCTTGAAGCTCCCAGGTCTGTGTTCCCTGGTTTGATACCTCATAGCACACATACACTGTATCGCCCACATCGAAAGTGGCCGTATCTTGCTGATCGGTACAAGTAGCGTTACTACTGACCCAAATATCATAGGTTACTGAGGTGTAATCAATATCAAGACAGGCTTGTCTAATAGAGCCAACGTCTTGAGAATAAGCATCGTTTAACTGAATTTCCCAAATTCCGGTCGGAGTACTCCCAACTAGATTTGAGAGCGCCTGAACAGGCTTCAAATTTCCGCTAATGGCGGGAGTCGCAACTAATGAATCAGGGGAAAAAACAAATGGGTTAGCTGTACCACCGCTGACCATTCCTCCTTGGGTGGCATCACCACTCCGAGAGTCGGCTGATAAATTACATAAGCTACCCTCCGTGGCAAGCGTAAGGGGGCCAGCAGTCGCTGAGTCAGTAAAGGTCACATCATAATCAGCAGTAGAGCATCCCGATGGATCGCCAAGTGAAAACAGTTGCACGCTTGTGTTATCCGGAGATACCAAAGTGGCTTGCAAGTCACCAGCATACTCGTGGAGGATTTGTAAACTCACATGGTTGATCTGCTCAATGCTTGTAGCTGCATCTCCCACGGGGAACTCAACATTCACCGTTGAGCTACTATTATCAGCGATATCCCACTGTCCTGGCTGTTCAGGCACAGAGCAAAACTCGACGGCCAAAGCTGAGCGCGGTAATAAAAACAGTGCAACTAACGCCATAAAGGCTGAAGCACCCTTACAAATCTTAAAGCTTTTGTGAGCAAACCCATTACTTATGCTTTTAATCGAATCCATTGATGTATCCTCTATCTTCTAATCACATGCACAGCACTTCACAACCACCTGAAATGCTTAATTTTTTTATAAATCCAAACTTTTAAAAGCTGAACCGACCCTCAACAAATCCATCCAGTTTGTGGCTAACATAACCAAAGGCTCATAGTTCAAAACACTGAAGAAAAGACTCTTGATAGAAAAATCAAATGTTACAGTCGGCCTTTTTGCGAACTGTATCACAAAAATATAAGATGTGTAAAAAACGCTGACAGAGGAGATATCTCGGTGAAATTTTTAGCAAGATTGTCAAATACTGCCCAAAATTGTCACCCAGCCTGTAGGCTTTGAATCTAAGGAGATGAGATGTTTAATAGTGCTATATGTACTGCCCGGCGGCATAACCGCTGGCCCAGGCCCATTGAAAATTAAAGCCGCCTAAATGACCGGTTACATCCAGTACTTCACCAATGAAAAATAAACCTGGCACTTTTTTGGCTTCAAAGGTTTTCGACGATACTTCATCCGTATCCACGCCACCCATGGTTACTTCGGCTGTTCGGTAGCCTTCTGTACCAGTCGGTTTAAGTTGCCAGTTCTGCATCTGCTCAGCGATGGTTTGCAAAGCCTCATTCGACAATTCTGCCAGTGGTTTTTGGGCATAATCTGCAAACCAGATCTCGCATAATCTATCAGCTAGCTTCTTGGTTAATCGCTCGGCGAGCACTGTGTTAATATGAGCCTTCGGTCTTTCCTGTTGAATCTGCTTTAAATGGTCATACAAATCCACATCAGGAAATAAATTGATTGAGATCGCATCGCCCGGTTGCCAATAGGAAGAGATTTGCAAAATAGACGGGCCACTTAAGCCACGGTGGGTGAACAGAATGTTTTCACGAAAAGATTGCCCATTGCAGCTTACCAATGCATCTGCTGAAGTACCCGACAAACCGGCAAACTGCTCCAGCAATTTTGGGGTCAGAGTAAAAGGCACCAGTGCAGCATAAGTTGGGAAAAGCTTTAAGCCAAATTGCTTGGCAATATCATAACCAAAGCCGGTCGCACCCATGGTTGGAATTGATAAACCGCCTGTGCCAATCACTAGCGACTGGCAGTGCCACTTGCCTTGACTGGTCTGGATGATAAAGCCATCATCGACTTTATCCACCTGTTGCACTGAGCACTGGGTTCTGACCTCAACACCCGCCTGAGCGCACTCGTCCAGCAACATATTCACGATGTCCTTTGCTTTATTATCACAAAATAACTGCCCGAGTTTTTTTTCGTGATAAGGAATACCGTGCTTCTCTACCAGGCCAATAAAGTCCCATTGGGTATAGCGACTTAAAGCTGATTTGCAAAAATGCTCATTATGCGAAAGGAAGTTCGTTGGCTCGGCGTAATAGTTAGTGAAGTTACAACGCCCACCACCCGACATAAGAATTTTTTTACCGACTTTATTGGCATGGTCAAGGATCGTAACCGAACGGCCTCGCTGACCTGCGGTAATACCGCACATCAAGCCAGCAGCGCCCGCGCCGATAATAATCACGTCTGTCTTTTGCATTCCCCAACCTTATGAACTCAAACGATAATAAGCATTTACAAAAATCATGCGACAGGATCTTACCACTTATGGCATGATCACGGCATAAATTTCAGAAAAGTAACGCTTCACTATGGCTTTTATTATGAGTACTCCAGTATTGTACGCACTCTGCGTTCTCATCTGGGGTAGCACTTGGTTTGCAATCGAGTTTCAGCTCGGTGTTGTGCCACACGAATATTCATCGTTTTATCGCTTCGGGCTAGCGTCCTTATTACTCTTTGCCTTCTGCTGGTTCAAGAAGCTTCCTATGCGCTATGGCTTGCTGCAACACGCCTGGCTTGTCCTGATGGGCATCACCTTTTTCGGCCTAAACTACCTGTTGGTTTACGAAGCCCAGGAGTACCTGACTTCCGCGATGGCTTCGGTCATATTCTCAGCGGTTCTGATCGTTAACATCTTCAATTCATGGCTGTTTTTCAAAGCCAAAATTACCGCCCGTGTCATTATCGGATCAGTGCTTGGCTTGCTCGGTATGGTGATGATTTTCTGGAATGAGTTAACTGACTTTACGCTAGAAAATGCCAAGCTGTATGGCCTGCTGATTGCTCTGCTTGGTGTGCTCTGCGCTTCGATTGGTAATATGGTTTCGGTTCAGACTCAAAAGTACGACATGCCGGTCATTCAGATGAACGCCTATGCCATGGGTTATGGTTCCTTATTCAGTTTAATTGTTGGAATAGTTCAGGGCAAAACGTTGATCTACGACATGGCACCAGGTTACACCATTAGCTTAATCTACCTGTCGGTGTTTGGTTCGGTGTTGGCTTTTGGTGCTTACCTCACCTTGCTCAGAAGAATTGGTATCCATAAAGCGACCTACGCAGTGGTGCTATTCCCAGCAGTGGCCTTAATTATTTCAACTTTCTTTGAAGACTTTAGCTGGACCTGGACTATTGCCATAGGCATTGTGTTGATTGGACTGGGAAATGTGTTTGTGATAAACCGAGAAGACATCAAGAAGAAATAAAGGAGCTATCATGCTTGAAGACAGCGTACATAAGGCAACAGTCACCAATACTCTTGAAGACGGACTCTTCTGCAATATTGATGCTGATGGTCATAAACTGGTCGGCGATGAGCCTGAAGATCTAGGTGGCCACAACAAGGGCCCCGCTCCTTATCATTACCTGGCCACTGCCTTAGGCACCTGCACCGCCATGACACTGAACATGTATGCAAACCGCAAAAAATGGCCGGTAGAACAAATCAAGGTCGATGTCATTCATAAGAAAATTAAAGCAGAAGATTGCGACGACTGTGAAACCGAAAAAGGCTCTGTGGATGTTTTAGAGCGCCATATCAAGGTAACTGGTGACTTAGATCGCGAGCAGCAGGAACGCATGCTCGAAATTGCTAACAAATGCCCAGTGCACAGAACCTTGATGGGTGAACTGAAAATTCGCTCGAAACTGGTGTGCAAAGTTGGCTAAGACGTTTTGTACGGACAAGTCATGACTTGTCCCTACCCATTCTTATTTCATATACAAACCCATCGGCGAGCGCAACCCGCCCCTACAAGATCGCTTGGTGATACACCTTGAGTTTAACTCTTTGGTCGACGCACTAACCCGAAAGCGCTCAACATTAGCAGTAAGAACCAGTGCAGTGCCCCACCACCACCGCTAGATTGCGGTTCTGATAATGTCAAATTTTGATTCGACACTTTCAGGCTATAGGAGGAATCTGTGCCACCTGAGTCACCCGCTTGTCCATTAGAGTTTTCATAGTTAGTCCATGCTCCGCGATTCCAGTCAACCACAGTTGTAGGATTAGCATCCAAGGACAGGCCAGCCAAATCTTGCACCGCGATATTAATCTTGAGATCCGTGGTGCCGGTATTTGAACTAACAGGGATATCAGTTGGTAGTGTAAAGTCGACTTTGAAAGCATCATCGTGATAGCGGTCAAAAGCGAAGCCCCCCACATCCTGGTTTAACCAATTATTTCTACTGACACTGATTGTACGCGTAAAGCTCCCACTTCCTCCATTGCCGCTAACGCTCACGGAAGGCGCCAAGGCTACCGATTGGCCGGTGTATTGACTGATAGCACCGGAGGCATTTCTCACTCGCATGGGTTTACTGAAACTGACATACAAAGAATAGGTTTGTCCTCCCGTAAGTGCATTGTTGGTGGTTACATTCAAACTTCTAGTCGAACCGCTAGTCCAGGCTGCCGCATAAACATCATTACCCTCACTATCCACCAACAGGACTTTAGTGACATAAGCCGGTCCAGCTTGATGGTAAAACATCAGCATCTGGGCTGGAGCAAGTTGATCTCGGGTACGCGCAATTTCACTGTCCGGCATAATAAAGCCTGAATGACTGGCACCAGTGCCACCGTAAAAAGCGCCTCCACTAGGTTCATTAGCAAATCCCTGAGGTGGTTCGAGCTCTAAGGTCCAAGTTGGAATTAAATCAGTAAAGGCAAAATAATCAGCGGTTGATGGAATACCGCTACCAACCTGACTGATAACCGGGAAGTAATTAGCGCCTTGTGCTTGCGTCGTGCTTTGGAATTTTGAAGCCAAACTTTTAGTAATAGTATTGAGTCGATTATTATTGGGTTGCGGCACAAACAATACTCGTGAAAAGGAATGAGTATCCTGATAAAAGCGTAGACGGTTTCTTGGGCCCAACTGAGCTGCCGAGAGTAGTGCCTGAGTTTCTATCTCTGATTGCGCAGAAGCGCCACCATAGATCAAGCTGCTGGGATTGCTATTACCAGCCTCAACACCAAAGAAAACGCTACCATTCCGATTCAAGTCTACACCTCGCAAACGATCAGTTTCAGTAGATAAAACTTCATCAACATTCGGCATGTTTTTGCGACGCATACGCCCATCTCGTGGTTCTGCAAACTTCTGGGCTGGTGTCGAGCTTGAATTGGTACCAGGTGATTGAGTAACCTGACTTGGAAAGCGCTGAGTTTGCAAAAAACCATCAATATTCAGGACGGGTAAAATAACAATATTAGTGTTATCCAATAAATATTGAACCACACTTTGATCGTCTTTCTTTTCCGTTAGCTGCTCCATCAATTCAGTAACTACTTCAGGACTCTGCCACTCACGAGCATGAATCGTGCCGTTAACTAAAAATGCTGGCTCTGGACGTCCATCATTAGTTTGATTGTCACCATCCCCAAATCGATAAGCGTAAATATCACGATCATTATGAGTTTGACCCACCACGCTACTTCTTACTTCGGGATGAGTTACCGCCAAGGCCTGATGTTGGCTATGCAAGCTATCATAGGTTCTAAAGCCGTCGACACCTGTTAGTGAGTCAACAGGAATAGGTACCGGATAACCGATCGCCAACTGATTGCTCGAATTGGTGTTTTCAGTGTAGCTTAAGACCTCTGCCTCAACACTTGCTGAGTAGATAACTAAAGCTGAAGTTATGATGCATGCTGTTAATTTAACCATGTGATCACCTCGGCTTTAATATCTTCAAACTGAATATAATCCTGCTCTAGAATATCTTTTAGCTGGGCTTTTGAATCACGAGTATTAGCTAGCTTGAGAGCTAGCAAACAATTCGCAACTGCATATCGAGAAGAACGATGTTGCCTTAGAAAGTCGACGATGGTCGAATAGTCTGAACTTTCTCTAATTAATTCTGACAAGGCAAAAGCACTACTTGAGCCCAAAGTTTCATCTGCAAGATAAGAGTAAATAAAACTTCTATCCAGTACGGTTTGCGGAAGCTTTCCATACTCAACGAGAGCCTGTGGCGCTAACTCTGTTCGATTCAAAATTTGCTCTTTTAATAAAACCTCTTGTTCATGCTCTGAAAAGTACTTCCCCAGACGGCTTAATAGCTGATGTTTTAAACGAGATTTATGTGGCGAGTTCAATAAGGCTTCAGTTGCTTTGTAACTACCGTTGATCTCCACTATAGATTCTAACAATTGCAAACTATTAGGGTTTGCATCAGTTTTATAGCTATCCACCAGTAAATCTACTGTCGGAATAGATAAGAACGTAACTTCTTGCAGTGCACTTTTGGCTGCTTGTAGATTGACTAAATTGTCGGTGCTTATTTCAGCAAATAGTACTGGCTGGGTTTGGAGCAACGTAACAAACTCTAGCTTCTTAGAATAAACTTCACTCATGAATAGCTTGTGTCGAGCCAACGATGAAATATCAAAGATAGGCACGGCAATAGGGCCTTCAGGATGTCGCTTAAAGGCTGTTACTTTATGGATTGTGGCCTGCTTTAAAAAATTAACCTCATGCTGAGTCAGTTGTTCTGGGTTCATCTCGCTGACTTTCTTAAAAAGCAGATATTCGTTAACTAAGGAATCTTCCGCGCCCCCCTTTAGGACCGCAACACTTTGCCCTTTCACTTGGGCTATGCGCTCCTCTGTATAGACTTGATTCGAGGGGACCTCTGATATTAACAAGGGGCCAGTTTCAGCCGCACTTAAATGGCTACCATAGGATAATCCGAGAGCAAAGCAGAGCACAGTTGCTTTAATATTGATCATATCAACACCTTACCTTGGCAAGTACATACCAACTAATGTTTAGACCCCAACTGCTCTACTAAGTTTAAGTCAGCTTTTTTGGGTCTAAGATTTTCTCTAACTCTTTTTGAGAAAGAGATGTTAATTCAACGGCAACCTCTAATATGCTTCTCTCTTCCTTTCTAGCTTTGTATACAATTTCAGAGGCTTTTTCATAACCAATTTCGGGAGCTAAAGCGGTTGCCAGAATAGCATTTTTACTGAGCTGAGATTCTAAATATTCTTGATTGACTTCAAAGTGTGCAATAGTCCGCGCTAAATGCTCTGCCGAAGTTGTCGCCAGATGCAATGACTGCAATACGTTATAGGCTATAACCGGAAGCATCACATTAAGTTGGAAATTACCGGACTGAGCACCGACAGTGATGGTCGTATTGTTGCCCATAATTTGGGCAGCGGCCATAGCCACCGCTTCAGGAATCACTGGGTTAACTTTACCCGGCATAATGCTGCTTCCGGGCTGAATCGCTTTAAGCTTTATCTCACCCAGGCCACTGACTGGCCCACTGTTCATCCAGCGCAAATCATTGCTGATTTTCATCAAGGCTGTAGCCAAAGTATTTAATACACCCGATAACGCAACACTGGTATCTTGGCCTGCAATGCTGGCAAAAGTGTTTTTAGTTTTGCTAAACGGCAGTCCGCTGCTTGACTTTATTTTTCGGGCAAAGAGAGTTCGAAATTTTGCTGAACTATTAATCCCGGTTCCAATCGCCGTGCCGCCTTGCGCGAGCTGTGCGATGGTGGGCACGATTTTTTTACAGGCTTCAACACTGATCTGAATTTGGTGAGCCCAACCAGACATTTCTTGCTGCAAACTCAAAGGCATAGCATCCATCAAGTGAGTACGTCCCGTTTTAATAACCTTTTTGTGCAAGTTACCTTTATTCTCAATTGTCGATTTAAGTGTTAACAAAGCAGGAATTAATTCATGTACTAAAGATTTTGTCGCTGAAACAGCAATAGCCGTCGGGATGACGTCATTACTACTCTGCCCCATATTCACATCATCATTGGGATGAACTTTTAGTTTTGAATTTGAAGCTAAGTTGGCCACAACTTCATTCACATTCATGTTAGTACTGGTGCCCGAACCGGTTTGAAATACGTCGAGAGGAAAATGTTGGTGATTTACTAATTGGTCTTTGCGAATTTTTTTGATGGCTTTGGTAATCGCCTGGAGTTTATTTTTGGGGAGAAGTCCAAGCTCATGATTGGTTTCTGCTGCTATCAGCTTGATATCAAGAATGCTGTCGATAAATGCCAAAGGCATTTTAAGATCACTGATATTAAAGTTATCCAACGCGCGCTGAGTTTGTGCAGCATACAGCGCATCCTCTGCGACCTTAACTTTGCCCATGCTGTCCTTTTCAATACGAAAGCTCATTGTTACTCACCTCGTGTTCATCAGAATCCAGTAATACTTACAAGGTAACAGGCCAGACAGCAAAAGTTCAACTCAATTAATCTTTAACGCTCAATAATGCGGAGGAATTTCATCTGCCGGATTAAAAGGTTTGTCTGGTAATTGCGAACGCATGTCATCAATTTTTTCACCAAGGTGCATAAAACGACGTTCAAGCATACGGATCACTTCATCTTGCTTAGTGACCATTTTATTTAAATGGTCGATAGTATCTTCCTGAAACGCAACCTTAGATTGCAGATCGTGGATTTGTTCTTGTAAGTCTTCAATGGAACTCATAGTCGTCTCTTGCTTAGAAGTTAATTTTGGATAGAAAGTACAGGTAAGCTAGGTGCCTAGCCCGGCACTACAAACTAACCACTGTCATTCACCACGGGCACTTCCTGCGGTCGCCCGCGAAGGCGGGAATCCATGCTCTTTCGATCATTCCTTTTGCTAATATTTCGCTCCTCAGCGAGTTACTTTTAAGGAATACGTCCCTGTATTCCGCTAAAGCCAGCGTCGTTTTACTCCGCTGTTTAAATTTGTTCCAGACAAATTTGTCTTGCTCTAAGTAACCACAAAATCGTCTGGAACGATTTTGAATAGCGAAGCTAGCCCGAAGGGTGAAGTACAGGGATGTACTTCATAAAAGAAGACCACCCGTATATTGAGGTCACGCTTTGCGTGACTACCTTCGCCACCCCCAAAATACTTAACGCACCAGAATTTACATCACGCCCCTGTGCTGAAAATTCTTATCAAAATCATCTCCCTAAAGGGATTTCCTTCGGTCACAGATTTTGATTGCTATATTTTGTGCGCGTCTTAGCTCAATATAAATGGGTTCTTGGTGGTAATAATCAACACCTATCCAAACTTGCAGCCCTCATAATTAGCAAATGAGCACCCGTATTTTCAAGAACTATGCCTGTTTCAATTTTAGCATACGGGTTCCGATAAAGAAGGTCACCAGCCCTATTGCAGTCAAAATAGCTAGCGGCGTCATCATCTCGATATAACTAAAGTCTCGCCATATAGCGCCTTCAAATGCCAAAATAGCCCACTTAACAGGACTGATATGGCTAACCGATTGCATCCAGCCTGGCATGGCGAATAGCGGAATCATGGCGCCACCTATCATCCCCATCAGGATCAGAAATGCATTGGTCATACCGGCAACCGATTGTTCGGTTTTGGTAATCGATGCGAAGAACATCATGACACCAACAAAACAGATTCCGGCAGCAAAAACGGCCAAGATCAGCTTGATAAAATCAAAGCGTACATCCAGTATAAAGTAAGCAATAGTGAACAGCATTGTCACCACCATTGCTTGTGCCGCGAAACAACCCAGTGCCTTGCCTGCCAGGATTTGAGTGCGACTAATTGGCGCCATTGCTAAACGATCTATAGTACCCAAGGTTTTTTCGCGCACTAGACTAATCGCAAAACCAATCACACAGCCCATAATCGCCCAGATCACGCCTTGTGGAATAGTGATCGAAAAGGCATTTCTTGGCCCTGTCTTTTGTACCATCACTTCTTCCTTGGTTATCTTCAAAGGCATCATCGGGTTGTCGCCATCGGAACCAAAATTCAAGCCAGTCGAACCAGCACCATCAGGTTGCTTAGCAAGTTCTTGCTCGGTTAGCTCTTTAAACTTGGGTAGATAATCACTCAACAATGACTTCCACTCAGCAGGCATATCATCACTTTGCTGAATATCATCTATCGAAAAGTCCAGCTGCTTAATCATTTCATTAGCATCCGAAAATGCAAGCTCAAAGCGCTTGATGCCTAACTTCATCAAAGAGCCCTCCAAATAGCCAGCTTCAGCTTTTCGTGCAGGATCAATACCAACTAAAATTTCAGGAGGTTCTCCGCTAAAGATCCCACCATAATTTTCGCCAAAACCTTCCGGCAAAATTATGAAAGCAACCTGCTTACCGGTTCGAACTAGCTCCTTCGCACTGGCTTCATCGGTTACAGTCACCCTAAATTCGCTGGCCTCATTAAGTTGCTCCACGAATACTTGTGACTTTTCCGTTTGGTCTAAATCAGTCACTGCAACTTTCAATCCTTGCGCACCACCACTGCTAGAAAAGATTGAGCCAAAGAAGAAAGCGAACAATAAAGGAAAAATAAAGGTAAAAAACACAGCCATTTTATCTTTAAATAGCAATTTAATATCTTTTTTCATTAAGGCTATAACAGCTCTCATATTAATCCCTCAATTGCTTACCGGTTAAATTCAAAAAGACCGTCTCAAGGTTAGGACGTCGCAAGCTTAAATTATCCACAGTGGTTAACTCTCTTAAACGGGCCATCAAGTCATTCACGGGATTAGCCGTCATAAAGCTCTCTTCACCCTGCTCGGAACTTATATTTACGCTTGAGTCACCCCCATGTTGCTCAATCAACTCATCGACCGTTCCCAGTGCCAGCAACTGACCTTTATCAACTACCCCAACCCGGTCGCAAAGCTTTTCCGCCTCTTCCATGTAATGGGTGGTATAGATAATCGTTTTGCCTAAATCTTTTAGTTCTAGAACGCTTTCAAATAATTTATTGCGTGACTGGGGATCGACCCCCGCCGTTGGTTCATCCATAAAAATAAACTCGGGGTCATGCAATAAAGAAGCAGCTAAATTCAAGCGACGTTTCATACCCCCGGAATATTCACTCACCGTGTCTTTGGCTCGATCCTGCAAACCCACAAACTGCAATGACCACTCCATACGTTCATTCTTGGTCTTTGCTGATAAGCCGTATAAATCAGCAAAAAAACTCAAATTATCTAGCGCCGTCAATTCTTCATACAAAGCAATCGACTGTGGAATCAAGCCAATTTTATGTTTAGTCGCTTTATCAGTAGGTTTTTCACCATTGAGCTGGACAGTGCCCAGATCAGGAGTAATAAGGCCGCACATCATTGAAATGGTTGTACTTTTACCGGCGCCATTAGGTCCCAGCAGGCCAAAGATATGCCCCTTCTCAATGGTAATCGAAAGATTGTCTACAGCTTGCAAATCGCCATAGCGTTTAGAAATACCCCGAACTTCAATCATCCCTTCTCCTAACTTATTGTTTTAATAGCTTATTAATTGCCGTGTGACTTCATTTAGATGCAGATTAGCAGAAAAGGGTTTAGTGGGCAGTTTATTTTAAGCAACATTTTTTCGCTTTCTTGGCATTGCCACATGGGCAAGGATCGTTTCTTGAAATTTTAACTACAGTTTTGGGCTTGAAGTCACCATCAGTATACAGCCATCGGTCATCCTCACGAACAAAATTGGAAGCTTCATGTAAGCAGTGCAACTTCTCCTTATCGAGAAAATAAGCCTTAAACTCCACCAGACCAGAGTCACCCTCCTGCTCCGCACGAACCACCTCAAGACCACACCAGTGAGTTGATTTAGCACTTAGCTCGAAGTCCTCTACCGAAACATTACCACGAAAGTCAGCATGATGAGTATCAAAGATGTACTGCCCCAATCCTAAATAATAAGCAGAGTATCGAGAGCGCATTAATCGCTCAGGAGTTTCAGGTAAAGCACTTTCTAAATGAAAAGGCTCACAGCAATCGCTATAAGCCATTAGGATAGTCTTTTCTTTAATGCGACAAGGGCAATTAATGGTCATAAGTAATACCAAATTTAAAAATTATAGAATTCATGCCTTACCAGTCCTTTCTCGATGTTTGCATCCCGGCCAGCAGCAAGGTCTTCGCTTGTCGTTTTTAAGATCATTGGCAACTCGCTCGATTCTACGCTGACGAGTTTCGGCTTTTTTGGCATCCTCCACCCAGCAAATCCATTCATTTCGAGCTAGCTCCGTAATATCTTCCCAAAAGGCAAGAGCCTCAGAATCATTCACCAAAGTGCTCAACAAATCTTCAGGGAGCTTATGAACGACTCCGCCAGATACTTTTTTATTAGCAATAGTTTTCGTCGACATACAAAATTCCATTTCAGCTAAATCAAAGTGGAATTCAGCACTTTACCAGCGAAATAAAATTTATCCAATAAACAGGATAACTGTTATTAAAATTTGTTGTTTATAAGTAGGCAATAAGCTACGTATCAACTGTCCAATCCCTGCTTAATCAGTGAAAAAAAGCAGATCCTGAATCAAGTTCAGGATGACACGAGATTAGGGTATGTGCTTAAGTTTTAATCTATGTAGAGTCGTCAAGCATCGATGGGAGACACATCTATATAAAATTAAAAACGAATGGTCCCAAAAAAGTAGATATCTTAATACATCAGGTGGTTCATACTTTTACGGAATAGTTTTAACTCACAGACATGTCATCCTGAACTTGATTCAGGCGACCGAAGGGAATCCCTTTAGGGAATCTGCTCTTTCCTTCAGGTTTAGCCCTGACTGCAACAATTACTAAGAAACAATATTACTCCAAAGATCATCCCATTGAGGATTAACAGACTCAATCAGTTCTTTCTTCCACTGACGCTTCCAACCCTTGAGTTGCTTCTCTCGCCCAATACATGATTTTATGTCGGTGGATAACTCAAAGTAGACAAGCCGTTTAGTTTTATATTGTTTACTAAAAACGTCAACCAGCCCTTCTCGATGTTGATAGACACGTTGAATAAGGTTACCTGTTACACCAATATAGATAACCCTATCTTTTTTCGACGCCATTATATAGACGTAGTATTGTTTCATAGTAAGTCCTTTTACTATTGTGTACTTGTGATAGCACTTTAATTTCTTTTATTAAAAACTTTCCTTTAAAAACCGCCTACTCTTCCGGCAGCTCACAATACCCAAACATGCAACGCGCTTTGATTTCATCGCGTATGGGGTCAGGCAGCTGCTTTTCCCAGTCTCCCTGGCCGAGCGGTATTTCTTTGGCGATGTTGCGAGCGGATATGTGCAGGTTTTCGTCGTTCCAGGTTTTAGTGGCGACGAGATGTTTGTTTTCAGTCAGGTGCTTTAATAAGTACTTTGTGTTTTCGGCGACTTCGACATTGTCGAGAGTGACTAACTGGCCACCAATTCGTGTTGGGTAGACATAAACATTGGTGTTGCCGGAAAACAATTTACCCATCGCTTCGAGAATACCGCCTTCAAGGCCGTCATAATAAGACTCATTAAACAGCTGATCAAAATCGAGGATACTGAGTACGATACCAATTCGATTTTGCGTATAGCGACGCATCCAGGAGCGCAAACGGAAGAAGCGCAGGTAATCGGAAATCAGTACGTTGTAGCCAAGTTTATTGAGCAAGTCTACGCGCGCCAGAAATCCTGTATCATCGGTTTCGCCATCATTGGCCAATTCTGCCATGGTGATTTCGGCAACGGTGAACACTTCATCGCCCTGCACGCCCTCTTCTTCCAGAAATTGCTTCATGGCAGCCTGAGTCATGTCGACGTGAACTTTGGTTGGTGGCTTAAAAGAGCCACGAATCACCAACACGTCTTTTTTACGCAACATGCTGCCAGGAACTTCTGAACTGCCCTTCGCGTCGAACATCACTGCACGACAACACCATGAACGAACCAGATGCAAATTCATCAAGCGGTTTTCGACTTTTTCAAAGGTGTGGCCAGCAAAATGAATCAGGTCCACTTCGATGCGTTTTTGCCCAAAGTCATTGACCAGATTATCCAGTAACGACTCGATGAAAACTTTTGGATCTTTGTGATAATGAAATGCGCCATAAACCACGTTAACGCCGAAAATACCCAGTGCTTCCGATTGCTCTTTATTGGTTTCATCCAGCATTCGAACGTGCATGACAATTTCGCTGGGCGGAGCCTTCGGCTCTAATTGCATGCGAATGCCAATCCAGCCATGACATTCGTTCTTCTGGCTGTAACTGCGGGCAGTAACCGTTGCCGCATAACTGAAATACTGAGTATCTTTAGATCGCACATCATCCAGTCGCGAATGCAGAAGATCATATTCATGCACCAGCATCTGCTCGACGCGCTCGCGGCTAACATAGCGCCCGGCCTTACCATAAATATCATCGCTCACCTGCATGTCGTAAGCCGACATGGTTTTGGCAATGGTTCCGGCGGCAGCGCCCGCTGAGAAAAACTGACGCGCAACTTCTTGCCCCGCGCCAATTTCAACAATGGTTCCGTACTGAGTAGGATTCAGGTTGACCGCCAGAGCCTTCTGTTCGGTCGTTAGGGTTTTATCGTGTTCAACCACAATTTATTCCTTCTCGGTAATCACTTTAAATTCGGTTTTCAGTTCTGCGATAAACTCTGCCAGCGTCTGGCTCATTAAGACTAAATCGGCGTCCAGTCGGGCATAGGGTTCGATATCATCAATCTCTTCGTTTTCTTTGAGCAATTCATCGTCGAACTTGATGCTTTTTACCAGCATATCAGACTGAATCACTGCATTGAATTGATCTTTAAAACGAATGCCGAGCTTTTCGACCCAATATCCATCTTCCAGTAAATCATCAATCAATGGATT